>Ga0074197_1000117_pt1 | contig 126199 bp, 125 predicted proteins | sample EPASupsiteSAE305_FD_64526 | JGI IMG/M metagenome (GOLD analysis project Ga0074197, IMG submission 64526) | Bioremediated contaminated groundwater microbial communities from EPA Superfund site, New Mexico - SAE3-05 reassembly with SPADES | ecosystem: Environmental > Aquatic > Deep subsurface >... | reverse complement strand
TTTTTATTGATAAAAAAGAGGAATTAGACTACAATTAGAGTAGTTGGTATTTTAAAAATCGCCCTCAAAACCCATTATTTGGGATATTAGCAATTATTTTTTGGATTTAACGCAATTTCGCAATATCGAAGTTATCTTTGGAAAATAGTTAAAGACCTTTTTAGGGGTCTCGTTTGATTTAATTCATATTCGGCTCGCGTAGCCGAGTATATTGGGGGCGATCTTTAAAATATGTTTGCTAAAATTACCAGCCAAGCTAATCTCGAGGCCGCCTATCTGGAAATAGTGGAGCAGTTTTCCGCTGACCGGCGGAATTTTAAATATCACGGTTTGGATAATATCTTCCTGCGCGACCTTGACCTGAAGTCCAGCGAACTGATTAAGATTATCCGCTCCGACCTCTTGCAGAAGAAAGAGATTGAACCGGCTCTCTCGGTCAAGATTCCTAAAAATAACAAACCCGATGAATATCGGGAAATCTTCATCTATAATCTCAAAGAAAGGATCAAGGCGCAGGCGATTTATCGCGTCGTCCTGCCGGAGTTTGAAAAAGTTTTTTCCAAGCGCCTGTTTTCCTATCGTCCCGATAAGCCGCCTTATTTGGCGGCCAGCATATTTTGCCGGCGCTATCGCCGGGAATTTAGCCATGATCAGGCCTTGATTTTAGATTTGAAAAACTATTCCGATAAGATAGATAGGGAATTGATGTTCTCTCAACTGCAAGCTATTTTTGACGACCGGGAAGTTCTGGGATTATTGCGCCTGTTCGTCTTCAACCGCATATACCGCGATGGCGTCGCCTTACTGCCCGACAAAGGTCTGGTCCAGGGAGTGCCTTTAATCGCTCTGTTTGCCAACTTGCATCTAACCGACTTGGACTTTAAATATCAGGCCCGGGTTTCGTTCTATATCCGGGTCGGAGACGATATCGCTCTACTGGACAGGAGCGCGGAAAAACTGGGGCAAGTATTAGCGGAGATAAGGAATGATATTTTCGCGCGCGGGCTGGAGATAAACAGCAAAAAATTATTCTTGGGCGCGGCTAGCGGCCGGTATGCTTTTTTGGGCTATGCTTTTTCCGGCGGAGTTATCGGCTTGGAACCCGGGTTTATCAAGCGGATAGAAGGGGAATGGAAAGATATTCTCACTTATCAGCATTTGAACCCGGGCGCCAAGCAAAGATTACTGAAGAGAATCATGAGCAAGCCGGCGGCCAATTTCAATAACCGCTTTGCCAAGATAGTCAAAGACAAGTCTCAGGTAAACGATATCCGTCAAATTGAAAAAATGTCCGAGGACTTTTTCACTATTCTGACTAAGTTTTTTTACGAACACTATTCTCCCCGGAACCGACGCTTGCTGGAAAAGGAGCTGGCGCCGGCGGGCGTCAGCTCTCTCTATAAGGTTTATAAGAATTTCCATTATGATAGAAGCTAAAGAACAGGTACGGCTCTTGCACGAGATTCGCCGTCGCCGCAATCAATTCCGCCGACCGGAATATTCCGCCTTGCATCGGGATTATATCCGAGTCTTTTTCAAAAAGCATCGAGTGATGATTATCGGCACCTTGGCTTTATTCTTAACCCAGGGCGTGATTGAAACCCTGCTTATCGTCATCAGCCGCAACCGCCTGGCTTTAAGCGACGGCCAGCTAGTCAGCGGCGCTTTTTGGCGCCTGTTGATTCTGCTTTTGGTCCTTTTCGTGGTCAATTCTTTCTTTTCAATTAAACAGGAAAAAACGGTGGTTGTCATTTTCGTTAATAATCTCCGCCGCCGTATTTTTAAGAATTATTTGGGCAAGACGGCCGAAGAGATGAGCGCGGAAAAGCAAGCCGACTTGATCGCCAAGATTTCTTATCATCTGCCGCTAGTTTCCATGGGCGCGTCCAACTCTTTTTTCGGTACGGCCCGCTGGCTTATCTACCTGGCGTCGGCTCTAGTGGTCGCTTATTTGGCGGGATTGAATATTATGTTTATCGGTCCGGTTTTTCTGGGCCTATCGGTAGCGGTGGCCGGCGCCGCCTATCTGACGGTCAAGCGCTATATTTCTCAGGAAGTGACTTTCTATTCCCAGATAATCAAGCACGTCAATTATAGTTTGTCGGAAAAATATTTTTCCAAGCGCTTTAATCTGGAGCCGGCTATTTTGCAAAAATTTGATCGGCTGGTAAATTTTGACTCCATCTTCAGAGTACGCCGAGATGTCTGGATGAAGATGGGCTTTAAGATAATCTTCGCGCTGCTGCTCGTCATTTCCGTCTTAACCAATATCTTCTACGACAATTTGGCCTTGAGAATTAATTTAATCAGCCCGGAATTGAAATTCCTTTATGTGTTTTTGCTGATATATATGTCCCGCATCGCGGCCGAATCTCTGCGTATCGGCTTATATTTCTTTCCGGCCAAGCTCGGCTTGGCCCTGACTAATATCCAGATTAATAAATATAACCGCCGGGATAATCGGGAAGATATTAAACAAAATATTATTTTTTACAGCCGCAAGGCCAAGTTTTTTAAAACCGGAAAATATTACCGTGATTTGCATTTTGAATTTCAGCGCGGCGGCCGTTATCTTTTCTATGGCTCCAATCTTTGCGGCAAGACGGCGCTCGCCAAATTATTTTTCGGCGGAGAAACATATAACCCCAGGGCTCTGAAAGTCAAGATAGACGGCCGGCGTTTGGACTTTAGCGAGTATCAAAAGAAATTTAGTCGCGTCCATTTTTTTGATCCTAATTTTACTTCCCAAAAAAGCCTGATTGAAATTATCATCGGCTCGGACCGCGAGGATACCGCTTTTGCGGAAATTGAAAAAACTTTAGATTTGATTGCCCGCCATCCGGACTTGGCGGCCTTGGTATCTCCGGACAATAATTTTAATTTATCGGCGGATAAGATCTGGAGCAATCATTTGAGCACTTTCGCGCTCCATGTCCTGCATTGTCTGGCGGCCAAGCCGACTCTGATTATCATTGATAATCTCTGGCTGGATCTCAATTACCCTGGGATATATAAAATGCTTCTAACTTTGAACCGGGAGTTGCCGGACTCAATCATCGTTGCCTTCGCCAATCGGAAAATTAATAATTTAGATTATAATAAGTGCTATGACTTGGATAAATATGCCGGTGCTGAAAAATAAAAGAAAACAAGTTCTTAAATTCATCGCCTTGCCGGTTGCGATTCTGGCCGTGCTTTTTTATGCGGCTTGGGGAATTATCGGCCTATATCGTCAAGTCCAACCAAAGGCGGCGGAGCCGGCGGAATTGATTAAGATTGACGAGCCTTTTTCGGCCACGGTCCATTTCAACGATGAACTGGGAACGGATGATTTTTCTAAGTTAATCGTCGGGGCGATTGATGGGGCAAAAAAAAGCGTGGAGCTGGCTATGTATTCCATGGACAGTACGGTTATCCGCGACGCCATTTATCGCGCGGCCGACAGAGGCTTGGATATTAATTTGATCTTTAGCGACAAGCGACAGGCAACAATCAATAATCTTTTTGCCGATAAGCGTAGCAACATCCGCACCAGTTTTATCGCTCCGAGCGCCGAGGGCTATATGCACCACAAATTCTTGTTGCTGGATCGCGGCACCGATAACCAGAAATTGTTTTTCGGTTCGTCCAATTTCACCTACATCCAAGACCGCTATGATCCGAGCTTTATTCTGGAAACTACTCGGCCGGAATTGGTAAGGATTTTCGGCGAAGAATTTGATCGGCTTGATGCCGCCGCCAACGGCCGGGCAGAGTCGGCGATACGCCATCCTTTTGCCGCGCGGATAGAATATCCCGAAGGCTTTTTGGAAATCTGGTTTTCGCCCGGCACGGCGGAAATAAATATCAAAGACCGGATGATTGCTTTAATGCGGGGAGCTAAAGATAATATTAAAGCCATGATTTGGTATCTGACCGATAAGGATATGGCCGCCGTTCTGGCGGAAGAAGCCAAGACTAGGCCGGTAGATATTATTACCGACGACTTTAACTGGTCGGTGGCCGGTTCGGCTTTTCCGATTCTGGCGGCCCAGAAAGAACGCCAAGGCCTGGATAACTTGAACATCATCACCGACCGGAAGCGCAATCAAGAAATGACCCAGTTTTTAAGCAATGACAGCCTGAATTCTTTTTTGCATCACCATCTTTTGATAGTTGACGACCGGATCGTGGTTTTCGGCACCGAGAATTGGAGCAGTAGCGGGTTTTTCCGGAATAATGAATCCATGATGTTGAGCGACATCAAAAGCCTGGTGGACGCTTTTGACGCCTCCTACCGTTTTAATTATGAAGCCGATAAATAATGGCATTGCCATAGCTAAACCTTGTTTTTGTCGTCCGGAAATGCTATATTTTAAACATAAATTATAAACTTATGCCTTTAATAAATCCCGATAAAATTGGCGTTGACCTCTTGAAAATATTCGCTATTGAATTCGCCGTCCTGGCGCTTGTCATCGTGGTCTTATTGGCCCTGTAATATGCCGGAACTTCCCGAAGTAGAAACCATCAGGCGCGATTTGGCGGCGGCTATCTTGAACCGCCGTTTTAAGTCGGTCAATATCTTGTCGCCAAAATCCGCTTTTCCGTCCGCGGCTTTTTTTGAAAAATCATTAGTCGGGCGGGAAATAAAAGCGATTAACAGGCGCGGGAAATTGTTGATTTTCCAACTGGCGTCAGCAGTTGAGCCGAGTTATCTGCTTATTCATCTCAAGATGACCGGCCAGCTTATCTATTCGGACAAGAAACATAAGATTGCCGGCGGCCATAGCCTGAATACGGCCGAGGAATTGCGAGTTCTGCCGAATAAGCATACGCGCGCGATTTTAGAAATGGATAACGGCGCGCTTTTGTTTTTTAACGATTTGCGGAAATTCGGTTATCTGAAACTGGTGTCGCAAGCGGAACTGGATAATATCTTGGCCATGAATTACGGACCCGAGCCTTTAACCTCCGCCTTTACCGTCTCATCTTTCATCACAGCGCTGAGCCGGACCAATGTCAAAATCAAGGCGGCGCTCTTGAACCAGAAGCTCGTCGCCGGCCTAGGTAATATCTATGCCGATGAAGTTTTATGGGACGCCGGCATTAATCCGAACCGGCCGGTCAAGAAAGTGACGCCCGCGGAAATGAAGAAGCTTTTTCAGGCGATCAATAAGATTATTAAGCTGGCGGTCAAGCATCGCGGCACGACTTTCAGCGATTATGTGGATTCCAGCGGCCGGAAAGGGAATTTTTCCCGATTTTTGAAGGTCTATGGCCGGGGCGGAGAAAAGTGCCCGAAATGTCAGACCACGCTTAAAAAGGAAAAAGTGGCCGGACGCGGCACCCATTATTGCCCGGTTTGCCAGAAATAAGCCAAATAATAACCAAAAGATTTGACTTTTATCCGTTTTTTTTATATTGTTAAAGCAGTTAATAATTTAAATGTAGCGGGACGGCCTCAAAAATCATGATGCCGCTGCTCGCGCCCTCAATATGTCCCAAGACAACATGATCAAGATGGAATGTACGGTTTGTAAGACTGCTACCCACCATTCTCGCAAGAACAAGAAAGTTATCAAGGAACGCTTGGAACTGTCTAAGTATTGCAACAAGTGCAAGAAGAATACGCCTCATAAAGAAACTAAATAAATGTCCTCCGGCTCGGCCGGCGGCTAAATATTATGCCTCAAAAATTAACCAAGCCTTTCATTTTAATCTTGGTGGTTTTAGTCCTTGCCGGCTGTTATCTAGTCTTTAGGCCCTTCCTTACGGAAATAATCGTCGCCGCCATTATGGCGTCGGTTTTTTATACCCCGTTTCTCCGGTTCACTAAATTCCTCAAAGGCCGCAAGAGCTTAGCCGCTCTCTTGATGTGCTTATTGCTTCTGGTCATTATTATCCTGCCGTCGATTAAGCTTATGGTCTATGCCGGCGAGAAATCCGTCGACGCTTATAGCGCGACCGTTGAATTCTTCGATAACCATACCATTAACGACCTGTTTAAGACCGAATTTTTTAATCGCGGCGTCTTGCGCCGCATTAATGTAGATAATTTTGATTTCCATAGCGAAAACTTTAAGAACGCCCTGCTCACGACTTTCAAGGAATCAAGCAATTGGCTCTTGTCTGGCGCGACTTTCGCCGTCAAAGAGACAACGAGCTTTATCGTCTCTCTCGTCCTCATTATCATCACGATGTTCTTCTTCTTTGTTGACGGTGAGAAGATGCTTGAAAAACTCATGTTCCTGTCGCCGCTCCAGAATAAGTATGATAAGGAGTTATTCCGGAAATTCAGGGTAGTCAGCCGCACGACTTTTGTTTCCACTTTCGTGGTCGCTATCGCTCAAGGCATTGTCGGCGCGATCGGTTTCGCGATTATCGGTTTTCCGGCTTTCTTAGCCGGCATCTTAGTGGCCGTCCTGTCGCTCTTGCCCTATGTCGGTTCCATGATTTTCTATGTTCCGGTCGGCCTATATTATCTTCTGACCGGCGATATCTGGCAGGGAATCTTCATCCTCCTTTGGGGCTTCTTGATCATCGGCACTATCGATAACGTCATCCGCACTTATATGGTCAAGGATGAAGCGGAGATAAATCCGGTCTTCGTCTTTTTCTCAATTCTCGGCGGCATTGTCCTCTTCGGCTTCTGGGGCGTCGTTCTCGGTCCGCTTCTGATTGCGCTTGCGGTCACGGTCTTTCATATCTATGAATTGGAATTCTGCGATTCCTTGGAAGGCGAAGACTGCCGCGAATTGAGAGGGGAAGTGAGAGAAGCGGAAAAGGAAGAAAAGGCCGAGTTGGAAAAGATTAAGCGTCAACGGAAGAAATAATATTATCTAACTGCAAACATATGTTAGGACCAAAAACCAAAAAGAATCTGGAAGAAGCCTTTGCCGGCGAATCAATGGCGCGCAACAAGTATGACTATTTCGCTTCGGCTTTCCGCAAGGCCGGCTATATGCAGATTGCCAGTCTCTTTGAAGAGACGGCCGCCAATGAAAAGGAACATGCCAAGCTTTGGGCCAAACAGCTCGGTCTCATTCCTCTGGAACTGGCCGAGGATTTGAAAGCGGCCATTGCCGGCGAGCATTATGAGAATACGGAAATGTATCCGCGCATGGAAAAGGAGGCTCTGGAAGAAGGCCATGCCGATATTGCCAAACTATTCAAGGAAGTGGCCGAAGTGGAACGGGCGCATGAAGCGCGCTATCTGAAACTCTTGTCCAACCTGGAAAAGGGCGAAGTCTTCAAGAAGCCGGAAGTGAAGCGCTGGAAATGCGACAATTGCGGCTATATTCATGAAGGCACCGAAGCGCCGACCGTTTGCCCGGCCTGCAACCATGCCCAGGGTTACTTTGAGGTCTTTGAAGAGACTTATTAATATCTACTCTTAATTATAATAATATGAGTACTAGAGTCGGAAAAACTTATTTTTGCCGTGTCTGCGGCAATGAAGTGAAATTTGAAAAGGACGGCGGCGGCAAATTAGTCTGCTGCGGCCAGGAAATGCAAATCAAGAAAGAGGGGTTTGACGGGGAAGAATAAGACTAGCCATAAATAAGACAAGTTTAATAATAAAGGCCGTTTTTTTGCGGTCTTTATTTTTTGTTTATGTTTTCTTTAAAATTCCATTAGGTGTTATTGCTATAATATAACTATGAAAAATATTCTTAAGCAAAAAGCATTAGATTTGAGAAAACATGGATATTCTTTTAATGAAATGAGCCGGTTACTCAATGTTGCTAAAAGTACGGTTTCCTCTTGGACTAGATCAGTCCCATTGAGCGATAAGGCCAGGCTGAGAATAAAAGATTTAGGCGATAAAGGCAGGCAGAAAGCCAAAGAGACTATCAGGCGCAAGCAGGCCTTGATTCTTGATGGCATTAAAAATAATTGCCGCGCGCTGGTTAATAAGAAGTATGGGTTGGATGATTATAAATTATTTCTAGCGTTGTTGTATTGGGGGGAGGGAGCAAAAACAAAGCAGCGTGTGATATTTATTAATTCGGATCCGGACATGATCAGAATGTACCTATGGTTATTAAGAAAGTCCTTCGATATCAAGGAGGAACGCTTGAAATGTTTACTGCATCTTCATGAGTACCATAATCGGGAAGAAATGATTGATTTTTGGTCTAAAATAACGGGTATTCCCAAAAGTAATTTTTCCATATATAATAAGCCCCATACCGGAATCAACAAGAAGCCTGGCTATAAAGGATGCTTGTCAATTCGGTACGGAGATAGTAGAATAATAAAAGAGATTTTTGTGATTATTGAGAGGTTTAAAAATCTAGCTAATATTGCGGGATTAGTATAACAGTAGTATTTCTGTCTCCAAAACAGAAGGCGCAGGGGCGGCACCTGCATCCCGTGCATTAAAATAAAACCAGATTACATCTGGTTTTATTTTTTTGTGTAAATAAAAAAGGAAGTTTTAGCTTCCTTTTTAAATCGTCTTAGTCCTGAAATATCGTTTTGATTTCCATTAATTGCCGTGAGGTAATCGGCATCTTTTGAACAGTTCTTTTCATATTTTCCAATCCATCGTTTGCTCCTCTGGCGATTACATGGAAATGAAGGTGCGGGACAGTTTGTCTGGCGATTTCTCCTTCATTCATTAAAATTATGAGTCCAGCCGGTTTCACTTTTCTTCTAATTTTATCGGTAGCATGGGCTAGCATTTCGGTTAAATCATGCAGCTCATCCGGACTTATTTCCGCCAGTGAAGAAAAATGCCTTTTGGGCATGACCATTAAGCTCATTATCCCCATTGGAAAGTAGTTGGCCATTATTCGGCTAAACTTTGATTCCGTCACAACCAATCCCGTGTTGATTTCATCTTTACAAAATACACACATTTTTTAGATCTCCTATTTTTAGTTTATTTTAATGAACATAAATTACTTCCAGATATATTAATATTATTTTTATTATTTGTCAACTGTGGTTATATATCTCATTATTATGATTTTATTAAAGAATATATAAAATTACTTAGTTAAAATTGCTTTTTGTTGGTTTTAGAGATAAAATTTAGATAAAGAAAAGATAAGATTTTTATAAATTATATTTATATTACCACTATGAGCAATTTGAACAAATTTGATGAATTTTTAAAAAAAATTGATTTACAAAAATATCGCAGTAAATATAGGTCAATAAAGTTAGTTGAAATGGATTTACCAAAGGATATACAGGCTATTAAACTTCTATATAAAATTTATTGGTCAGAAAAAGAATTTATTGATTTTGATAATTTTTTAAAACGATACATAAAGGAATACAAAATTAATATAGATAATTTTAGAGCAAAGATAGGCATGTGCGAGGTGTGTTTTTACAAAGGGCTGCCCGCTAGAATATATCGTACCTGGGCTAGCTTGATAACCCAAATTCATGCTGGATATGTAGCGGAATCTGTTTTTGGATCGGGAACTATTAATATGTCAGAAGATTTAGATCACCATGGTGCAGATTTTCAAGTAACATACAAAGGCAATATTATAAATTACCAAGTAAAAAAGAAATCTTTCAGTAGGGAGATCCGACAAGCAAAGAAATCTGGGAAAATTATTCATGGTGAATTTATTGATATTAAATATGAGGTTCCTATTGATGAGATATTTAATAATCCTAAGACAAAAAAGGGCGAGCTGCGCTTACCATATAAGAGGTTTGTAGACAATAAAGAGTTAAAAAGGCTTGCTAACGGTTTTATCGTGTTTACGGCGGAGGCGTTTTTGCCTAAGAAAAGAGAAATAGATAAACAATCAAAATAGAGAAGATTGTATTTTTGTATCACTAATTATTTTTTTTGCTATTTTAATATACTCCGGATTAATTTCATAGCCCATAAATGATAATCCTAGTTTTTTTGCGGCAGCACACTCAGATCCAGTTCCCACAAATGGTATTAACACAATTCCATTTTTTTTTGGCATAGCTGATTTGATTAATTTTAGTGATAATTCCATCGGTTTTTGTGTCGGGTGTTTTATTATATTATGTCCAGAATGATTTTTTAATTGTTTTGGACTAAAAACATCTTTACAGTCTCTGCATAAAAAATATCTTTCAGACATTCCTGCTCCACCAGCGAGGGCAGGAATTTTTATTACATCTCTTGGTAATGCTCCATTTACGTGAGCGTTATAAATTGTTTCTTTGTGCCCACTACTGAACCTTCCAACCGTGGATGCTCTTTTTTTGCCCGCTGCACCGTTTAGGAATCCTTCTGTGTAAGGTTCTCTTATTTCATCTCTGTTAAAAGTTGGTTTATCTTTCCAGCAGCAAATTATTGATTCATGGCTTCTCTGCCAAAAATTTAGAGAGGCAACATTTTTATTAGTATAATGCCAAATAAGCCATCGTTTATTTAGCGATATTTCCACTGATAAGTGAGCAAGTATTTCACTAAAACCATAAATAAACATAGTGCCGCCTGGTTTCATCACACGAATACATTCATTTATCCACTCTTTACTCCATTTAATATAATTAGTAAGCGTTAGTTTATCTTTATTATTACCAAAATCTTTGCCTATGTTGTATGGAGGATCAGATATTATAATATCAATAGACTCTGAAGGAATGTTTTTTATTCCTTTAATAACGTCTTCGCATAATATACTATTTTTTTTCAGTATTTTTTTATTTTCAGTTTTTTTCATAAGATTAATTCTCTTTTGGTATATTACCATAAAACACATAGACCTTTCCAGTTTAATTGTTTTATTAATTGACAAAACCAAGATATAAATGTTATATTTCCTTATTACCTTAACAATTAAATAATCTCAAGTATTCACTAAAAAACAGATAACGATGGAACAGAGACAATGTGATGGTTTTTTCGAATTGATGGAAGCTTTAGGCCTGGCCTGCAGCTTTAACGACGTTCGCCTTAAAACCGGTTATTCAGAAATCAAACCGGCCGACGCCAGTCTGGAGACTCGTTTCTCCCGTCGCGTCACTTTACAGATGCCGATAGTCAGCGCGGCGATGGATACAGTCACCGAGGAGTCTATGGCTATTGCCATGGCCAAGCTCGGTGGGCTGGGAATAGTTCATAAGGCGCTAACGCCCAAGGAGCAAGCGGACATCGTCACTAAGGTCAAGTATGACCTTAATGGTTTGATTGCTCGTCCCGTGTGCGTTTCGGTTAACGATACTGTTTCCGATGTGCTGCTTATGCGCGAAAAGAAGCGCTACAAATTTTTCAGCTTTATGGTTACCGATGAGCACGACAAAATTGTCGGCGTCGTGACCCATAATGACTTTGATTTTTGTGGTGATAAGAGCAAAAAAATCGGCGATATTATGTCATGCAACATTATCAGCGCGGCCAGCAATATCACTATTGCCGAAGCCTACGAGAAGATGATTAGCAACAGCAAGAAGATTCTGCCGATTTTTGACGGCAATCAGTTCCGCGGCATCTACACTTTGTCAGATGTCAAGCGTATCCTGAATGGCAATTCCCGGACTTTCAATCTTGATGCCAGTGGCAGTCTGCGCGTCGGAGCCGCTATCGGCGTCGGATCGGATTTGGAAGAAAGATTGGAATTGTTGAGCCGAGCCCGAGTAGATGTGGTGGTGATAGACACGGCCCATGGCAATTCTAAAGGGGTAGTGGAAACTATTCGTTACTGCAAGGAACGTTACCCTGATATCGATGTCGTAGCCGGAAATATTTCCGAAGGCGAAGCCGCCAGGAGATTGGTAGATGCTGGTGCCGATGGTATCAAAGTCGGCCAAGGTCCGGGTTCAATTTGCACGACCAGGATAGTCGCCGGTATCGGTCGTCCGCAATTATCCGCGGTTTATGAATGCGAGAAAGCGATTCGCGGTTCGGGAGTGCCGATTTGCGCCGATGGCGGGATTGAAACTTCCGGCGATATCACTATCGCCTTAGCAGCCGGCGCCGATAGCGTAATGCTGGGGCGTTTGTTGGCCGGAACCAAGGAATCTCCCGGCGATGTGATCTTTAATGATGGCCGCCAAGTAAAAGTTTATCGAGGCATGGGCTCTTTGGAGGCGATGCTTCAGAACCAGGCTTCGCGGGAACGCTACGGCCAAGCTGACGCTCCGGTGGGGAAATTAGTGCCCGAAGGGGTGAAAGGCTTGATTGATTTTAAAGGGGAAGTAGCGCCGATAATTTTCCAATTAACCGGCGGTTTGCGGTCCGGTATGGGTTATGTAGGCGCGGTCGATATTGCCGTATTGCACGACAAGGCCGATTTTTTTCGGATTACCTCGTCTGGATTAGTTGAATCTCACCCTCACGGGTTGGATAAAATTGAAAATTATAAACCGTTAAATTCGTAATGATGGGAAAGAAGAAACAAATGAATGGGAATGGCTCAATACAATTGGATGTTCCCGATGAAACTAAAACAATTGCCGTTAGTTGCCGCCAATGGGGCGACACCGGCAAAGGCAAGATTGTGGATTTATTAACCGGCTGGGCGGAAGTTATTGTCCGTTCGACCGGCGGTGATAACGCCGGTCATACTATTTGCACTGACGGCCGGACGTTTATCGCGCATCTTATTCCTTCGGGCATCATCGGCGATAGCGATGGAAAAATAAATATTATGTCCAGCGGCATGGTTATTTATCCGCGGTCGTTAATTATGGAGTTGGCTAATCTTCGTTCTCTGGGAATGAGCTATGACAATTTATTTTTGTCTTGCCGAGCCAAATTGATTACCCCGGCAGAAATAGTTTTTGATCGTATTAGTGAAGTGGTTGCCGGCAGCGGCAGAATCGGCAGTACCGGCCGAGGCATTGGACCGTGTTATACCGATGAAGTCGCGCGCTACGGCTTGACCGTCAATGATTTGTTGAATCCGGTTTTTTTCAGGGCCAAATTGGCTAGGCACCTGGAATATTATACGCGGATTTTACGATTTTACGACTGGGAAGACATTAAAACTATTTTGTATCATGAGCACCTGGAAAGTGGTTTGTACTATGACGAGAAGAGCATCTTCAATTTTAACACTATCAGCCGGAAGTATTTGGAATATGGCCGGGAATTGCAGCCTTTGATCAGAGATACTGACAGCATTATCCAATCAAAATTGGGTATCAGACGGATATTGCTTGAAGGCGCTCAGGGCGATTTACTGAGCGTCAAACGCGGCACTTATCCTTTTGTGACTTCGTCCGATTGTACGGTCGCCGGTATGGCGGCCGGAGCCGGCATAGAAGAAAGCGATATTGATTTATCCCTAGGGATAATCAAAGGCTTTTATATGACCCGGGTCGGCGGCGGTCCTTTTCCGACTGAATATGGCGGAAAGCAATCGGAAGAATGGTGTAATGGTGGCCAAGTAACAAGAACAAGGGAAGAAAAAATTCTCGCTTGGGTTAATGATCTGGACGAATTCTTGAGAGGTATTGCTATCAGGCAGGTCGGCAGTGAATATGGCGCGACCACTAAACGTCCGCGCCGAACCGGCCGCCTGGATTTGCCTTTGTTGCGTTATGTTTTGGGATTTAATAGCCGGGATATTGTTATGACCAAGCTTGATGTTTTAGACGACTGCGAGGAAATAGAAATATGCGACCATTATGTTTATACCGGTCCGAATTTCTATAACGGCCAGGAGTTGATTGAAACGGGATCAGTCATGCATGTAGCCATTCCGGCCGCCGAGTTCTTGCAGTATTGCCAGCCGGTGTATGTTAAATTCCCGGGCTGGAAGAGCAATCTGAGAACTTGCCACCGAGCGGCGGATCTACCGGCGGAACTGAAGTCAATTATTAATTTCCTGGAAGACGGGCTGGGCATAAAAGTCAGAATTATTTCTGTCGGTCCCGACCGCCAGGAAACTGTCTTTCTTTAAAAGTAGAATTAGCAAAAGGCCTTTAACAAATAAAGGCCTTTTTTATTTCTCCTCTTCATTAAGTTCTAACCACAACTCCTCCTTATCCTTGATTCGCCTTTTTAGCTCTTCTAGCTCTTCGACTTTCCCCGGCTTATAGTCATGATAATGCTCTAGGAAATAAGCCATGAGCTCTTCCTTATACGCCTGCATCTTCTCCAGTTCCCAATCGAGCGACTGGATTTTTTTTATTCTCGCCTTATTCTCCAGATATTTTTCCCGGCTCTCTGTCTTGTCTCTAACGGGTTCCGGTTCGGTCTGCGATTTTTGCCATAAGTCTTTTTCAAGTTTAGCGACATAATCGCCGTAGTCTTCATGGCGCCGTTTGGCTTTTCCGGCGCTTATTTCCACGATGCCGGTCGCAATCAGACTGGAGAAAGTCCGGTCGTGGCTGGAGAAGAGAACAGTGCCGGCAAACTTATGGAGCGCCCCGGCTAAAGCCTCGGTCGTTTCAAAGTCCAGATGGCTGGTCGGTTCGTCTAAAATAATAATATCGGGTTTGGATAATAATAGTCCGGCCAGAAGCAGGCGCGCGCGTTCGCCGCCGGATAAAACAGAGATTTGTTTTTTAAGCTCCTCGTCTTTAAACAGGAAATCTCCGGCCATCTTTAACACCGCTTCGGTTTTTAAATCGCTGGCCGCCAGGCGTCTGAGAAAAACTCCGGCTTGCTCTTGGTCGTTCATCTTATCTATCTCTTCTTGCCCGTGATAGACGAAGCGGCTGGCGGCCGCAAAATGGAAAGACCCGGCCAGCGGCGGAATGCGCCCGGCCAAAGTTTTTATCAAAGTGGTCTTGCCTTGGCCGTTCAGGCCGAGGATGGCCAGCTTCTCGCCGGCGCGGCAGTCAAAGTCAATGTCTGAAACTACAACTTTATTTTTGTATCCGATGGATAATTGATTTATCTTCAAGACGAAATTAGTTTTCTTCGGCACCGGCGGAATCGTTATCCGCGTAATCCCGGCTTTATGCTCAACCGTAATTCTTTTTTCTTCCAGCTTGCTTATTTTGCGGATAACGGCTTGCGCCTGTTTGGCCTTGGAAGCTTTGAAGCGGAAGCGGTCCACGAATTCCTGCCAATGCTCCTGCTGCCTTTCCAGACTGGCATTGGCTTTGATGAGGGAATGGAGCTTGTTTTCTTTAAAAGCCAGATAGGCCTCAATGTTGCCCGGATAGTGGTAGCAGCCGGTCTTAGATATTTCTATAGTTTCATTGCAGGTGCGTTTCAAGAATTCCCGGTCGTGGGAGATAATCAGAAAACTGCCGCGATAGGCGCGCAGATAATCTTCCAATAGGATGAGGGTGTTAAGATCAAGGTAGTTGCTCGGTTCGTCCAGCAGGAAAAGATTGGGGTCTTTTAAGAGCATGCCCGTGAGGCGCAAGCGCATGCGCCAGCCTCCGGATAGACTTCCGGCCGCCTGATTTAACTTAGCGGCGTCCAGCTCAAATTTGCTGGCCAATTGCTGCGCCCGCCAACTGGGCCGGCCGCTCTGGCGGATGAGATAATCCAAGCCGCTTTCTCCTTCTTGCCAATCGTCATTTTGCTTCAAATAGCCGATACCGGTCTCGGCATGGATAATGACCTCGCCGCTGTCGGCCGTTTCTTCGCCCGTGATTATCCGGAAGAGGGTTGACTTGCCGGCGCCGTTGCGGCCGATAATGCCGATTTTTTGTTTTTCCGAAACGGCAAAAGACAGGTCGGAAAATATTTTCTGGCCGCTATATTCTTTGCTGAGCTTGTTTACCTGGAGTAATATAGGCATGCTTTGATTTTAGAGGATGCGGCCGAGAATATCAAATCTGTTGGGATTTTTATTGTTTTTCCTTTGCTTTTTTGTGAAATTAGGGATAAGATTATATTAAGAGTAAGAGAAATAATATTAAACATATGTCATTTGAACTTACAGGCAATCAAGGAGACATTTCCGCCCGCCGGGAAAAAATGGAAGCGGAGATCCAGCATTTTCGCCATCGAGTAGGCGAAAAATTTCCTCAAGCCGACGCCGCCAAAATTATTGAGGCGCTGGATTTCATGTTGAAGATACATCTGCCCCAGAAAGACCGGGTAGACGGCCGGCCTTTTGCCAGCCATCCGCTGGCGGTCGCCGCGAAAGTGATGGAGTTGAGCGATAATCCGGAACTGGCCGTGGCCGCTTTGACCCATGATACCGTGGAGGACCAGTCCGACCGAGTGTTTGTGGAACGCATCAACCGCAAGTATCCCGATCGTGATTTCGTGCATTTAAAGATTGACGAAACGGCCAGGGAAAAATATAAGGATATTTTTAAGACTTGGAGCTTGAGGGAGATAAAAGATAAATTCGGAGACCAGGTTAAATATTATGTGGAGAACCTGACTAATCATGACTTCAATTCTTTGGCCGAGGATATGGGCTTGTCCGGCGACAAAAAAACCGATTTTATCAATAAGCTCTACGCCGAACACGTGGAAGATTTATTGAACGATCCGGAATTGTTTACTTTAAAGCTGGCCGATTTGTCCACTAATATTAATTTACGCTCTTTGGATCAAAACGGCGCCAAGTATCAGAAGCTGAAACGGAAGTATAAATCGGTGATTGAAACAATTTTGGAGAAATTAAAGAATTTGGAAACAAACCATCTCCTTTACGCCAAAAAAGACGGCATCACTTCCGAGTTGGAAAAAGTTTATCATGAACAATACGCTTAATATAATGACCGGCATCGCCTATGTTATCTGATTTATCTTTATATCTCATCGCTCTTTTTATTATGTTTAACCTCATCGCCTTTTTGGTTATGCTGGCTGACAAGCTTAAGTCCGTTAATGCTGGTAGTCCCAGGATTTCCGAGGGGCTGATGTTTTTTCTGGCGGCCGCTTTCGGCAGTCTCGGCGTCTATGCCGGTATGTTCGCTTTCCGGCATAAGACGCGGAAATGGTATTTTCTCGTCGGCATCCCTTTGCTTGTTATCCAGAACGCCGCGTTCGTTTATTTATTGTATCTGCTGAGCCGTCAATTTTAATTTTAATAAGCATATTAATTGATTTAAACATATGAAAAAAATTATTTTTTTCCTCACTTTGGGCGCGGCCGCTCTGACTCTCAGCGCCTGCGGAGCGGCTAAAACCCCGGCCGCCACTCCGGCGACAGTAAGCGAAATCGTTCCGGCTGTTTCCGAAACTGCCGCCAATGAAGCAACCCCCTTGGCCTATGGGGTTGATATCAGCGGCTATACTTTTTCTCCGAGCGTCTTGATCGTCACTACCGGCGCCACCGTCACTTGGACCAATAATGATGCTGTGGCGCATCAGATAAAATCGGCGGCCTTCAATTCCGAACTTTTAAGCGCAGACCAAAGCTTCTCTTTCGCTTTTGCGACTCCGGGAATTTTTGAATACAGCTGTTCCATTCATCCGTCTATGACCGGGAAAATAATAGTCAAATAATATGATTCACACATTCGCCTTGCTTCCTGTTTTAGGCCTGCCGCTGTTTACGTATTTTGGCATGCTGGCTTTCTTGTTGGCGCTTATCACCATAGCGGTCGGATTCTTAAATTTCAAAGGCGTTTCCGCCATACCGTTCAAATGGCATCCGAGGCTGGCGCTGACGATGATTGCGGTAGCTTTTGCCCACATGTTCCTGGCGCTTTCCGTCCTTTTCAATTTCTGATTATATTTATCGGCTATAAAAAAAGACCGGAGCGACTCCGGTCTTTTTGTTTTATGTTTTTAGTCCAAGTTCTTTTTGACTTCATCGGCGATTTGATCCAAATCCCAGTCGCTTTTGACCAGATAGCGGAAAACATATTGGTTCAAAGCTTCGGAAACTTTTTCCTTGTCGTTGTAATTGGTTAGCATCATTACTTTCATGTCGGCCCCCCAATCGGTCTGGCGCATTTCTTTGAGCATGGTAAGACCATCCATCTTCGGCATGTTAATGTCGCAGAGCATTAGGTCGGGTTTATGCTTCTTGGCCATAACGAGGCCCTCGGCGCCGTCATAGGCTTCAAAGACATCGAATTTTTCTTCGCGCAGTTTAGCGCCCAAAGCTTTAATCAACAGCTTGTCGTCTTCAACGATTAAAATTTTTTTCATATGGTTTCTTTTTTTATTATATATTTTCTAGTCGCATTGTTTTTATTGGGAACGGAGAAGAAGAAGGTCGTGCCTTTGTTTTCCGCCGATTTGAACCAGATGTCGCCGCCATGCCCATGGATGATGCCGCGGGCGATATAGAGTCCGAGGCCGGTACCGTTGGGATCTTGCAGAGAGGCATTTTTGGCGCGGAAGAATTTTTCAAACAGCCGGTTCTGTTGCCGTTTCGGGATGCCGATGCCCTCGTCTTTGACCGCGAATACCGGACCGTCTTTTTCTTTCTGAACCGTTAAGATGATTTCCTTGCCGCGCGGGCTATAATTAGTGGCGTTGCTTAGCAAGTTTTGCCAAACCTGCCTGATCTTGGCGCGGTCGGCTCTAATCTTCAAATCTTTGGGAACGCGGTTGGTGATTTTGAGGTTCTTGGTCTTTATTGACATGATATTTTCTTTCAAGACGTCTTGGATTACCGGCAAGACCAAGCAGTCTTCTTTGACGATTTTGAATTTATAGCCGGTTTCAATATGGGAAACATCCAGCAGGTCATTGACGAGCCGGATCATTTTTTTATTGCTGGCGCTAATCTGTTCCAGGAAGTCCAGCTGTTCGGCGTTTAGATTTTTTTTCTTGTTTCCCAGGAGCAGATCGGTGAACCAGCGGATGCCGGTCAAAGGCGTCCGCAGCTGATGGGAGACGATAGAGATGAATTCGTCCTTAGCCGCGTCCAAGCGCTGCAGCTCCTGGTTCTGCTCCTGCAGCTGGCGCGTCGCTTTTTTTATTTCCGCTTGCAGCTTGTAGTTAAAGCGCTTTTCTTTTTCATACAGCAGGATATTTTCCATGGCTAAGCTTATTTCCGTTCCGACAGTCGTCAAGACTTTCAAGTCGTCTTCACGATAGTCGTCTTTTGTTTCTTTGGCGCCGAAAATCAGGAGTCCGGCTAGCCGCCCCTTCATTTTGATGGGGACGATCACCGCCGCTTTTAATTTTTTCAGATATTTAAAAGTTTCTTCGGGAAGTTTTTTTGTCTTTTCTGGGAGAGCTTCAAGCGCCAAAGGCAGGCTCTGGCGAAATAGCGCGGTCAATTCTCTATAGTCCAAGGAGATTTCTCCCCATTTTTTTGTCTGGAAATCGTTGTCGTAGAGGACAGTCCATTTGTCGTCTTCAAAGTCGTAGTTTAAAAAAGCGATGGCTTGGGGATGGAAAGCGTCGGCCAGTATCGTGGCGACGGCGCGATAGACGCGCCTGGTATCCAATGAAGAGTGCAGGGCATTATTGAGGCTGAAAATCAGATCTCTGGCATCATAGAGAGCGGAGAAGAAATACTTGTTGGCGAAGCGGTAGTAGTCTTTCTTTAATTTGGAAACGGCCGATATTGATAGGGCGATTATTATCAAGCTTATCAACACCAGGCGGTCGGGCAGAAGGATTTTAAAGAAATATAGCCAGATGCCGGCCGGGATGAGAATGCTGATGATCAACAGGAAGTAGACGAGCGAGCGCCGCATTATTAGCCTGATGTGCATCAGGTTATATAAGACAATCGCCTGGAACATGGAAAAGGCCAGTATCAGCGGAAGGGAAAGGTTGAAAATCCTGAACCAATGTCCGGATAAGATATTCTGTAAAAATAAATTTATGGAAACGATGGCGATAGAAGAAAAAGAGAAGCCGAAGATTATATAGCTGATTTGCTTCTTGGCTAGCTTGGAAGCCTTGGGGTATTTGACGATGATGCTGATCAGCCCGGCGAGGGTGTAAGACAGCAAAAGCCCGGCATAACCCCAAAAGGCCGGCCCGAAATCAAAGATGATACGGTCGCTAGCCAGGACGGCATGATTAAAAATCGCGTCGGAAAAAGACAGTACGGACAGCAGCACGGTAGGGATCATCAGCGCCCAGATTAAAGTTTTGAGCGTCTTTTCTTTGAGAGAGAAGCTGAAAACAAAAAGAGCCGCCAACAGTACGACCATCGGCGCCGAGAAAAAATCCAGCCGAGTCATAAAAATCATCATTTTTTCGCCGCCGCGCAGCCAGTTCTCCAAGAAGCTGAATAATTCCCAGATACCAAGAGACAGAGAAAAGAAGAAGAACAATTTATTAGTTTGATTTTTAGGATTATCGCGCAAAGCTAATCCGCCTAAATATAAAATTAGGATGATGGTTATAGTTGTCAGTCCGAGATTGATTAGATCAAACATATTTAAATTATAACATTTTTATTCAAAAGTAGAAATAAAAAACCCGTTCTTTTGAGAACGGGTTATTTGTTTAATAATCAGCTGGGACGACAAGCACAATTCGGCAGACGCAGGAAGTCGAAACGCCCGGTTGTCCGATAATCGTCTATTAGCCGATAAATTTCCGGTGAACAATTATCGGGGCAATCATTGCGAGGAATAGCGATTGGCGGCGGCTCGTCTCCGAAATTGCCGATAGAAATAGTCAATCCCTTGGAAGCCGTTTTTCGGATTATCTCTACGATAGTCCACAATGTGGGCGGAGAGAATTCCCCTCTTTCGTAAGCGGCCGCCATCTTCGTACCTTCTTGGATGAAGGCGCAAGATAGCTCCACTTCGTCTATTCCCAGGGAATGACAATACTTAATCGTTTCCCAAGCATCGGCCGCGGCCTCCTCCTCGCTTAATCCCAAAGGTTTTAAGAATACATAAGCTAACACCCCAACTTTGGATTCTTTCAGGACGGCTACAGTTTTTTCAAAATGTTTTAGTGCTAAGCCTTTGCCGATGAGATGATTGCGGACATGGTCGTCTTTGGATTCCAAGCCGATGCCGACCATCAGGGTTTTGCCAGCCAGTAGCTGCTTTGCCCGATTAAGTCTTTCCGGCGTTATATATTCCACTCGCGACTCTATCATGATCCGTTTTAAGCTTGGATGTTTTCCGACCGCTTGGAACAGGTAGTCGCTGAAATTCTTTGGAATCTCCCGATGGTTGAAGAAACTGCCGCCGTTGTAAAGGAATAATTCTTCCGGACGCCGCCGCCGCGTTTCCAAATAAGCCAATTTGTACAGAATCTTGAAAACTAGAGGCGGATAGAGACGACCGAAGGAGTATTTCTTATTAGCTTGATAAAAGCCGCACATGACACAGCCGCCGGTCCGTTGGTGATATTCGCAGCCGGCGGCCGGTAGCATTAGAGTCCAACGCTTGACGCTTGCATGCTCTGCCTGGCTGTAATGCCATTTGATGATGGAATAAGATTCGCTTATCATTGGGCGTACTTTTTTAAGTTAATAAAATCCTGTCTGACTATCAAGCCTATCGCTGCCTCTATATTTTGCGGTTCAGCTTCTCTTAGAGGATTATTGTCAAAAATTAATACGCCATAATTGAGACTGGCTTCGTCGGGAAAGAAATTCGGTATTACCTTGGCGTTTACCGGCGCCAGGCCGCTTTGATGATACAGATTCAACTCATAGTCATAAAATTTCTTTCCTCGGCGCAATTTAACGTATTCTTCAGCCGTAATTTCCGGATGTTTTTCTCGGTAACTTTTAAACATCGGAATGCGTGATCCCGTAAAAATACCGGACTTACGTTTCGCAATCATATAAATAAAACATTGCGAGACCAAAGCGGCTCCTAAATTTTTGCCGTTCATCAGATGGTGAACAGATAAATTGATGCCATACATGTAGTCTCCGTTCGAACGATGCGATTTCGTCATCCAGCCTTCGTCGGTAATTTCCGCCCAAGTGATGTTACTTGGTTTTCTCAAGTCATCGGTCAATTGGAAACAGACATAACCGACTATTTCTCCGGTATCGGTTGTTTCGGCTACATAGCTACCTTCGGGAAAAACCCGGAGACGCGAGTATATTTTAATCGCCTCGGCGCCTTGTTCTCCCCAAACGTTTTTTTCCAGCGCTTCAATCTTATTGATTTCTTCGCGCGTTTTTTTGGCCAAACGGATTATTATCCCCAGCACTTGCGGAGTTGGCAATGTGTTTAGTTTTTCCATCTCATTTTAATTTTAAGTTATTTTAAAGAACTATCATAATAGTATTTTAGCACAATATCTCGAAAAATGCTTTCCAGAACGTCTTTCCGTCGCCACTCTTCTGCTATTTGAAAAAATAGGGTATAATTGGTTTAGACGAGATTTAATTATTTTTAAAGAAAAAACTATGAGAATTTTAATTATCGACGACGATATCAGCGCCGCCACCACCCTGAAAGCCTTGCTCATGAGCCAGGAGAATTTTGAGATTGACGTGGTTTATGCCGGCCGTGAAGGGCTGGATAAGATGATTGCCGAGCCGCCTTATGATTTGCTTATCCTCGATATCATGATGCCTGATTTCAGCGGCATAGAAGTCTGCCGGGCGATGAGCACCAATGAAAAGCTAAAGAATATTCCGGTCATGCTGGCCTCAGCTTTGCCGATAACTTCCAAGGAATTGAGCGATTTGATGGAAGAATTCAAAGCTTTGAATGTCGTTAAGGGCGTTTTAGAGAAACCTTTCGTCATCGGCGATTTGCTGACAGAAATCCATCGCATCGTGGATAAAAAATAATATGAAAATTCTAATCGTGGATAATGATGTCAGCACCGTCACCACTCTCAGGGCCTTGCTCTTGAGCCAGGCGACTTTTGATATCGATACGGCTTACGGCGGCCAAGAAGGCCTGGACAAGATGGCAGCCAATCCTGATTATGATTTGGTTTTATTGGATATCATGATGCCGACGGTCAGCGGCATGGACGTTTGTCAGGCCATGATGAAAGATTACCGCTTGCGGGAGATTCCGGTGTTGCTGATGTCTTCGGCTTTGCCGATTCCGCCGGGAGAGTTTCATCAATCTCTGGAGAAATTCAGCGCCTTGAGTGTTGTCAAAGGCGTGATTGAAAAGCCGTTCGTGATTGCCGATTTGCTGGCGGAAATAAATAAGACCGCGCGTCGCCCTCTTTAACTATGGAAACGGCCTATGATGTCGCGGTAATCGGCGCCGGGCCAGCGGGCTTGATGGCGGCCGGTCGGGCCGGAGAGTCGGGAGCCAAGACCGTCTTGGTGGAAAAAAATACCGCCGCGGGCCTTAAGCTGCTCATGACCGGCGGCACGCGCTGCAATTTAACTAACTATTTGGAAGACAAAAAAATATTGGCGTCTCATTTCGGCTTGGCGGGCCGTTTTTTAATTTCCGCTTTTTCCCGTTTCGGTCCGGCGGAAACTTTGGATTTTTTCGCCGCGCTTGGCCTCCGGACTAAGACTGAGGAAAATAATCGTGTTTTTCCGGCCGATGACAGTTCTCGGAGCGTACTGCGGACCTTGCTTGATTATGTGAAAAAATCCGGAGTGGAAATCAAAACTAACGCGGCTGTGGCGGATATTGTGCTAGAGTCCGGACGGATTGCCGGCCTGGTGTTGGTTAATGGAGAGAAAATAACCGCCGCTAATTATATTATCGCTACCGGCGGTCAGTCGTATCCCATGACCGGTTCCAGCGGTGATGCTTATAAATGGCTTAAGAAGATGGGGCATAAAATTGTCGCCACCTCTCCGGCCCTGACTCCGATTATCGTTTCCGACCGCCTGATCCAGGAGCTGGAAGGTTTGAGTCGGGAAGAGACGGGACTAAATTTATTTCAAGACGGAAAAAATGTTGCCTCCAGCCAGGGAAGCTCGATTTTTACCGCCACCGGCCTAAGCGGTCCGGCCGCTTTGAACCTGAGCCGATTTATAAAGCCTTCTCTTCGGCATAATCGGGAGCTGGCTGTGGATTTCTTTCCCGCTTGGACAGCGGAGCAATTGGATGCAAGATTCTTGGCGATATTTTCCGGCAGCAATAAAACTGTAAAAAATAGCTTGGCGTCCTTGCTGCCGCCAAAGTTAATTCCGGTTTTAGGCAAGAGCTTGCGCTTAAACTTGGATAAACCGTCTAATTCCGTCACTAAGATGGAGCGCCGGCAATTAGCCGGCCAGCTCAAGGATTGGCGTTTCCGCATCCAAGGCTTAGCCGGTTATGATAAGGCGATGATTACTTCGGGCGGGCTGGATTTAAAAGAACTAGATCCGAAAACCATGCGCTCCAAGCTTATTCCCAATCTATTCGTGGCCGGAGAAGTTTTGGATATTGCCGGCCCGACGGGCGGCTTTAATTTGCAGGCTTGCTGGAGCACTGGTCGGATAGCCGGCGAAGCGGCGTCAAGGCTTGATTTTTAGCTAACACACCTTTATCCGAAGGAATTTCTTCCAGTGTGCGTATTAACTCTATCAGCGTAATAATGCTATAATCTTAACATGATTGATGCTATCGGCGCGCAAAATTTAAGCGATGCGGAACTTGTCAGATTAAGCCTGGAAAACCAGGATAATTTTTTATATTTGGTGGACAGATATAAGGGTAAGCTGATGAATTATATCCGCCGGCTGACCAACGTTAATGATGACGACGTTGAAGACATTTTACAGGAAGTCTTCATAAAAGTTTATCTGAACCTTAATGATTTCAATGTTGATTTGAAATTTTCTTCTTGGATATACCGTATTACCCATAATCAGGTAATCAGCAGTCACCGCAAGCTTAAAGCCCGTCCGGAAGGCTATGCCGTCAATATTGAAGATAAGGCCGCTTTGAGCTTGGCCGCCGATGTTGATATCGCCGCCGGCACCGATCTGATGCTGATGAAGCGGGCGATTGCGAAAGTATTGGATGGCTTGGACAGGAAATACCGCGATATTTTAGTTTTAAAATTTCTGGAAGAAAAAAATTATCAGGAGATTTCCGATATTATCAAGAAGCCGGCCGGGACGGTCGCTTCAATGATAAACAAAGCCAAGGCCGAATTTAAAAAAGCAATGGCCAGACAGAATATCATTTTATAAAATATTCTCTTCAAATATATGGACCCTCAAGAATTTGATCAAAAATTGGTGGAAAAAATAAAAGAAGAAAAAATGACGCCGAAACCGCGCTGGCATTTTTTATTGAAAAATTATGTGGTTTGGGCTACAGGAGCTTTATCTTTGCTGGTCGGAGCCGCGGCCGTGTCCGTCATGATTTATCTTTTAAAATATAACGGCTGGGAATTAAGAGAGGAGACCAATAAGAGCATCTTGGAATTTTTCTTGGTCACTCTGCCGTATTTTTGGATTATTTTTTTGGGAATCTTTATTTTTATTCTTTATTATAATTTGAAGCATACCAAGAAAGGCTACCGCTATCCGGTTGGGTTTATCGCTGTCGCCGGTATTTTATCCAGTATTATTTTAGGCGGCATCTTTTATCTCTTCGGCCTAGGACAAAAGATTGATAATGTTTTAGGGGAGAAAGCGCCGCTGTATGAAACGATCATTAACCGCCAGCTTTCTTTCTGGCTCAACCCCGACGAAGGGCGCTTAACCGGCATCATCGCCAGCGAAGTCGTTAACGGCAATTTTTATCTAGTTGACCCGTCCGGCAACGCTTGGCAGATACAGATGCGCGATTCCGTCCTTAGTTATCGTTTGCCCGATTTCTTAAAAACCGGGGAACCGGTTAACATCATCGGCCAGATAGCGGATGATAATATATTCCAAGCCGCTATTATCAAGCCGCTGATGCCTGGACGCGGCTTTTTTGACCGTCCCAATATCCGGGAAAGCCGGAAACGCTGTTTGGATAATGGTTGTCTGCCGCCGCTGCCGGGAGAGCCGGGGCCGGGAAGCATGATCTTTCAGAATTTAAATCGTTAGTTAAATTATTAAAAAGATCCGCCTCAACGGCGGATTTTTAAAAAGCGCGGATACCAGTATCGGTGAAGAAATATTTTTTTATCGGCGTATTAATAAGCAAGAAGGAAAACAGAGCTCTCTTTCTAAGACATTTAATTAACTTATAAACCACTTCTCGGATTAACTGATCCCAGAGGTTAATATCAAACATATGAAACTAAATAAATTTACCAAAGGCGTAGTCGCCTTTTCCGTCTTATCAATGTTGGCTAGCGGCGCTTTAGTCGCCAGCGCGGCCACGACTGACTCCACTTCCACCGCCATCGGTAACGGTTATGGCCGTCAGTTTGATAAAGATAGAGGATCTAGATTTGAAAATTTAACCGATGCTCAAAAAGCGGAAATGGAAGCCAACCGAGCGGCTATGGAAACTAAATTTGAAGCCGTTAAGGCCGCTTTAGTCGCCAGCGATTATAATGCCTGGGTGGCTGCGCAGACTGCAGTCAATGCGAATTGCCCCTTATTGACTAAGATAACCGCCGATAATTTCAGCCAGTATGTCCAGGCTTATAACTTAAGAATTCAGGCTGATACTATTGTGCAAGGTTTAGGCATTGACGGCCCGGGCAATGGCGGCTTAGGCTTCGGAATGATGGGCGGTGCCGGCCATGGCATGCACTTGCAGAGATAAGTATCGCTTAGTCGTTAGCTAAAAAGCTAATTAATATAAAAAACGCTATGAACAAGACGAAGAAGACCCTATTAATTTCAGCTATTCTTCTGCTCCCATTAGTCTTTTTAACCGGTTGTAGCCAGGTTTCCCTGACCGGAACCACGGCTCTATCGCCTGCCGGTGGAGAAATGGGCGCTCCTCCCGACGGAGCCACGCCTCCCGAAGGCATGACTCTTCCGGCCGACGGCGGCGCGCCTCCGTCCGACGCTCCTTTAGGAGGGCCTAACAATTAAAGGCCAAACAAAAACAATCCGCCAGCGGCGGGTTGTTTTTGTATAAAAAGAAGAATATTTAACTGTTTGCGTATTATATTATAGATATTATTTAAAAAGCTTATTCCATCTTAAATATATAACAAAAAAGACTATGAAAAAGTTTTTTCTCATTTCTGCCTCTTTTTTGGCCTTGTCGCTGGTTTTGACCGGCTGCAGCCAATCTTCTTCCCGAGCCGTTAATCCGCCTTCTCAGAACAGATTTGATAAATTCAGCCAGCCGGATTTTGGGCAGCCAGATCGTATGCCCGATGTTAGGGGAGTGGTTAAGAGTATGGTCGGCAACGAAGTGACCGTTTTAAAAATTGATTTGCCGGCTGGCGGCCGGGCTAGTTCCACTAACGCTAGAGAGGAAAATTCTAATGGTGGCGGCGTTACTGCTACTCAGACTCGCAATACCGTTTCATTGGCGGGAGTGGCCGGCGGTATCGGCGCGAGAGATGGAAGAATGATGGGCGGCGGTCCGGGAGAGCAGACCGGCGAAACCAGAGCCCAGATGCTGGCGCAATTAAAAGCCATGAGCACCGGCGAAGAGACGATAATCATTCCGGTCGGGATCCAGATGCTGAGAATTGACACCAGCAATAACCAAAGGACTATGGTAGCAGCGACTTTAGCCGATATTACCACTGACAAGAATATTACTGTCTGGTTAAGCAATAATGAGGCTAATACCAATGCCGAGGCGAGCAGCACCGACGCCGGCACAGCCAAAAAAATAGCGGAGTTTGTCCTTATTAATTAATAAATCTATGGCTCAATCAATCCTTGAAGAAAGCAAGAAAGCAAGGCGGGGAATTTTTCTTTTTCTTTTTAAGAAGAAATTTTTAATCGCGGCCGGAGCCGTCATTATCGTCGCGGGTGCGGCTTATTATTTCTTCGCTTCCAGCAATGACAAGACCGCGGCGGCGGTCCAGCAAAAGCAGGCGACCGTCAAGAAAGAAGATTTGAAGATTGCAGTAGAAGCGAGCGGCAAGGTCGTAGCCAAAGACGGCGTAGAATTATCTTTTCCGGTCAGCGGCAATTTAGAAGTGAGCGATGTCTACGTTAAAGAAGGCGACAAGGTCAAAAAAGGAGATAAAATCGCTGCCGTGAAGACGGAAACCCTGGAATTTGAATTGCGCAGCGCTTACGCCAATTACCAGTCCGCGCTGGCCAATTTTAACACCAAGGTCGCCGGTGCGACCGACAGCGAAATCAGCAAGTCCCAGGCTTCAATCGACCAGGCCCAGGTTTCCTTGGACCAAGCCAAGATAAGTTTGGAACAGACTAAATCCAGCACGGCTCAGAGTATCGCCAACGCGGAATTAAACGTACAGACCGCGGAGAATAATCTTAAAATGAATAACGATGTCAACAACAGCGAAATTGTTACTAACGCTTATACCAGTTTGATCAGCAATATCAAATCAATCAATATTTCCTTGCAGAAAATTTTGCGCGATTCCGACAGTATTTTGGGAGTGGATGATACGATGATCAATGCCGATTTTAAAGAGGTTTTGGGAGCCAAAGATTCCACCACCTACGGCACCGCTAAAGCCAGCTATGCCGCCGCCAAACAGGCGGGGAATGAACTGGATGCTATCGCCAATGCTTTGGCGGTAGCCAATACCGCCGCAGTTGATGCGGCCGCTTTAAAAGCCAATTCGGTGCTGATTACTTTCCAGAATCATCTCTATGACATGCAGGCTTTGATGGAGGCGACTATCATTTTCGTCAATTTATCCCAGTCCCAATTAGACGGTTTTAAATCCACTATCAGCTCTGATCGCAGTAGCGTCAATTCTTCCATTTCCAGCCTAGATAGTTCGGTCCAGTCTGTCAGTAACGCTAAAAGCAACTTAAACCAATATCAACTTGCCTATAACAAGGCGGTCAATGATTTGGCGACGACGAAAAGCCAAGCCGAGCAAAGTATTAATAATTCTACCATTTCGGTCCGCTCCCGAGAAATCGCCTTGGAACAAGCCAAGAATGATTATAATGATTTAATCGCTCCAATTCCCGAGTCGGATTTGGCCTCGGCCAGATCCCAGCTGACTTCGGCGGCTATTTCCGTGGATAAGGCTAAATATAATATGGAACAGGCGACTTTGATTTCTCCGATTGACGGCGTCATCGCCATGTTGAATTATAAGACCGGCGATATCATTTTGAGCGACAGCGCCAAAACCATGGCCAGCATTATCAACAATGATACGCTATTCATTGAAGCGAACATTGAAGAAGCCGATATCAGCAAGCTGAAAGTCGGCGATAAGGCCCAAGTGACTTTTGAGGCCGTTGACGGCGCGGGTTTGACCGGAGAAATCAGTTTTATTTCTCTGACCTCCGAAACCAGTTCTAACGGCATTGTCACTTATCTGGTCAGAGTTATCTTATCCAATACCGAAACGTCGCAGATTCGGGAGGGCATGACCGCTTCCATAGAATTCATCACTTCCGAAGCTCCTAACGTGCTGACGGTGCCGGTAGCGGCTGTCCATAATGTCGCCGGCAAGCCATCGGTGCAGAAAATGGACGGGACTATCGTTCCGGTTATGACCGGCTTTACGGATGGCAAGAAAGTAGAAATTTCCAGCGGCCTGTCCGAAGGCGATGTTGTCGTTTATTAAGCCTGGATTATTATATTATGTCGGAAAATATCGCTATTAAATTAGATAATGCCCAGAAGTCATATTATTTGGCCAATGGCGAAGAGATACCGGTTTTGAAAGGGATTGATTTAGAAATCAAAAAAGGGGAGTTCGTCGCCATCATGGGAGAATCGGGCGGCGGAAAAACCACTCTGCTCAATATCATCGGCTGCCTTCACCCGCTCACCAAAGGCAAATATTTTTTGGATGGAGAAAATATCGGCGAGGTTAAAGATGATTTTACCCTGGCATTCATCCGTAACAAGAAGATGGGTTTTGTTTTCCAGCAATTCAATCTTTTTTCGCGTTTTTCCGCTTTGAAAAATGTCGCTTTGCCGGCTCTATATGCCGGCCTGCCGGCCCAGGAAAGAGAAACCAAGGCTAAGGCGCTCTTGAAATCTGTCGGCATGGCTGACCGCGTGCATCACAAGCCGACAGAGCTTTCCGGCGGCCAGCAGCAGCGCGTGGCCATTTGCCGCGCCCTGATAAACGATCCAGAGATTATTTTGGCCGATGAACCGACCGGCGCCCTGGATTCCAAATCCGGCTTGGAGGTCATGGATATATTCACTAATTTTAAGAAGCAGGGTCGAACGGTTGTCATGGTCACCCATACGGCCGAAGTGGCTAAATATGCCGATCGGATAATCTATCTGCGCGATGGCCAGGTCTTGAGCCATAACTATAAGTTGCATGATGCTTATTAGCGTTTAGCATTAATATAAATATGAATTTGGAAATTATAAAAATGGCTTTTGAATCCTTGATGGCCAAGAAAACGCGGACTTTTCTTTCCATGCTCGGCATTATTATCGGCGTGGCGACGGTCATCGCCGTATTTGCCGTCGGCCAAGGCGCGCAGGATTCCGTTAACGCGCAGTTCCAGAATTTAAGCGCTAATTCCATTCTAATCATGCCAAACCGCGGCCGCGGCTTTACCAGCAGTTCCAAGCTCAAGACTGAAGACGCCCAATTGCTTTTAACCGCCGACCATATTTCTTCCGCTACCGGAGCCGTGCAAGGCAACGCCACGGTTTCTTACGGCTCCACCGATAAAAGCTATAGCATTGTCGGCGTGGATCAAAATTTTATTATCATTTCTAATTTGACGATTACGACGGGACGGGAAATTGACAGTGATGATATTGATAACCGAACCAATGTAGCCGTTATTGGCGCGACAGTGGTTGATGACTTGTTTACCGACGGGCAAGATCCCATTGGCGCGGAAATTACCGTCAGCGGCAAAAAATTAGAAATAGTCGGAGTTTTGAAAAAACTCGGTTCTCGCATCGGCATGATTTCCATTGACTCGGCGGTTATCATTCCGAGCTCCACGGCGGAGAAAAGCATTCTCGGTTCCAAGGGGCAGGTCATGATTGCCACTACCGTGGATAATGTGGATAATTCCGGTTTGGCGACCAGCAGCATCACCGCCATCTTGCGGGAAGAGCATAATTTAAAATCCACTCAGGAAAATGATTTTTCCATCATGGATGCCGGCAGCATGGTCGCCGCGGCTCAAGCCTCGGCCAAAACCATGTCCGCGCTTTTGACGGCAATCGCCGCAATTACCTTGCTCGTTTCCGGCATCGGCATCATGAACGTCATGTTCGTGACCGTCGCCGAGCGCACCAAAGAAATCGGCATCGCCAAAGCGATCGGCGGCAAGCAGTCCGATATCTTGAGCCAATTCTTATTGGAATCAGTTATTCTATCTATGGTCGGCGGAGTCATCGGGATGATTATCGGTCAAGGGGCCATTCCCGTCATTTCTTTTTTCAATATAATCAGCATGTCGTCTTCCATCGCCGGTCCGATTATCGGTTTTTCCTTTTCCGTCCTGGTCGGAGTTTTCTTCGGTTTTTATCCGGCTTTTCAAGCTAGCCGTCTTGATCCGGTAGATGCTCTGAGAAGCGAATAGTTTATTGGAAATTTTTAAATTAAGTGAAATACCCTCAAACTCCCGGTTGCCCGGGAGTTTTGTGATTGAGGGGAGAAATGATATGATAATGAAAGAATAAAATAAACTTTATGGATAAAAATATCATTATTGTCAATCCGGAGAAATTGGAACAGATAAAGCTTCAGCTGCGACAGGCAGGACCGGAGTCTCTTCATGTTCTGTCGGATTTTGACCGAACCCTGACTTATTATGCCGTCGACGGTTTGAAAAATTCCGCCCTGATTGTAGTTTTGCAGGAAGGCAACTATTTGCCGCCGTCGTACGGTTTGGAGGCGGACCGTCTGCATCGGAAATATTTTCCGATAGAGCATGACCCCGATATTTCTTTGGCTGATAAAAAAGCGGCGATGGTGGAGTGGTGGCGGCAGGTGTTTGGTTTATTGATCGCTTCCGGGCTAACCAAAGCAATTGTGGAGAAGGCGATTAAGGCTAGTCGGATTACTTTGCGGCAGGGGGTGGATGAATGGCTGCTGTTTTTGAACCGGGCGCATATTCCTTTGGTCATCTTTTCCGCTTCCGGCCTGGGCACGGAGGCGATTTCCACCTTTTTGGAAAAGATCAAGCTGGTTCTGCCCGATATTCATATTTTAGCCAATGCTTTTATCTGGGATGAAAGCGGCCGGGCCATCGGCATTAAAGAGCCGATTATGCATTCTTTCAACAAGGACGAAACTTTAATTACAGATTTTCCGTTTTTTGCGGAAATAAAAAATCGCCGCAACGTCATCTTATTGGGCGATTCTTTAGGCGATGTCGGCATGGTCACCGGATTTGATTATGACAATCTTTTAAAAATCGGTTTTCTCAACGAAAGAGCAGCTGATAATCTTGAGGATTTTAAGCGCGCTTATGACGTTATTATCTTGGGCGACGGCTCATTCGCTTTTATTAACCAATTATTCAGAGATATTTTTAACCAGGTTGGCCGTTAGATTTTTTGGCGGCGCATCAGAAGAGTATTGAGGATAACGCTCACCGACGAGAAGGACATTGCTCCGGCGGCGATAATCGGGCTGAGCAGTAATCCGTAAGCCGGATAAAAAGCTCCGGCGGCCAAAGGCAGAGCGATAATATTATAGAAGAAGGCCCAGAATAAATTTTGTTTTATCTTTTTGATGGTCAGGCGCGATATTTTCAAAGCTTTGATGATTTTGGAAATATCTCCGTGCAAGACGGTGATGTCGGCCGATTCAATGGCCACGTCCGAACCGGTGGCCATCGCGATTCCAATATCGGCCGCGGTGAGCGCGACCGCGTCGTTGACTCCGTCTCCGACCATGGCGACCAGCTGGCCGCCTTTTTTTAATTCCTTAATTTTATTGGCTTTTTCCAAAGGCGATATTTCCGGAATAACTTCGTCGATTCCGGCCAAATCGGCGATGTGGCGGGCGGCGGCCTGACGGTCGCCGCTTAGCATGACCGTCTTGATCCCTAAATTTTTCAAGCCGGCGATCGCTTCCGGAGCGCCCGGCTTGATAGTGTCGGCGACGGCAATCAGGCCGAGAATATTTTTGCCGCGGCTCAGTATCATGGAAGTCTGGCCGTTTTTTTCCAATGCTTCAATTTTATCTAGCGGCGCGTCAATTTCCAATTCCGTCATCATCTTGATATTGCCGAGATAATATTTCTGGCCGTCAATCAACCCGCTCACTCCTTGTCCGCTGGTGGCGGCAAAATTTGTTACCGCCGCCGGATTAATTTTGTCTTGCTTGGCTCGCGCGACGATAGCTTGCGCCAAGGGATGTTCGGAATTACTTTCTAACGACGCCGCCAAAGCCATGATTTCTTGTTTTTCGGCCGCGATGGCGATAATGTCGGTAACGGCCGGTTGGCCGCTGGTGATAGTGCCGGTCTTGTCAAAAGCGATTATCCGGACGCGTCCGAATTTTTCCAGACTGTCGGCATTTTTAATCAGCAAGCCATTTTTGCTCGCCAGACCCAAGCCGACGATAATTCCGGTCGGAGTCGCCAGCCCGAGCGCGCACGGGCAAGCGATAGCCAGGACGCCGATGAAGGCGGTCAGTCCCAGACTCACGGCTTCGGGCCGTCCCAGATAGCGGGTGCCGATAATCAGCCAGAGGCCGAGAGTCAGAATCGCGATTCCCAAAACTATCGGTACGAAGACGCCGGCTACTTCGTCGGCCAATTTTTGAATCGGCGCTTTGGAATTTTGCGCGTCGGCAATCGCTTTGATGATATTGGCAATCAGAGTATCAGCCCCGACTTTTTTTATTTTTATTTTTAATACTCCTTGCTTATTGATGGTGGAGCCGATAACTTCGTCTCCAACGGTTTTGTCTATCGGTAAAGATTCTCCGGTGATTAAAGCTTCGTCTATGGCCGAGGCGCCGCTTATTACGCTGCCGTCGGCCGGAATTTTCATTCCCGGCTTGACGATGACAATATCGCCGACTTTTAATTCGGACAGGGGTTTTTCTACTTCTTGACTGTCGACTTCAACCAGCGCGGTTTTGCTTTGGAGGTTAATTAGTTTCTCAATCGTGTCGTTGGTTCTGAGCTTGGCTTTATTTTCTAAGTATTTGCCCAAATAAACGAGCGTAACCACGATGATGGTAACATCGAAGAAATACGACTCGCCCAAACCCAGCGCTTGTCGTAAGGCCGGGAACAGGTACATTAGGGACGAATATAAATAGGCCGTGCCCGTGCCGATTCCGATCAGGGTGTCCATATTGGCGCGGCCGTAACGGAAGAAGCGGCCCGCACCCAACAAGAAATTCCGTCCTAGCCAAAAGAGTATCAGAGTGGATATAGATAGCATAATCGGCATAAAGATAGTTTCGGGAATCAGTATCGCCGGCTTCAAGTTAAAATAATCGGCGGCTAAGGACCAGAACATTATTATCAGCACCAGGCTCATTAGCGGGATTGCTACTATTAATTTGTTTTTTTGCTTTTTTAATTCTGTCGCCTGTTTTCCTTTAATCTCCGATAAGCCGCCGTCCAGTTTGGAAATATCGGCGGGAAATTTTAAGCTATAGCCTAATTTTAGCAAATTCTGATTGGCGGACGCGGCTGAAAAGGATTCGTTTTCAAGTTCCAAGTCAGCTTCTTCGGTTATAGGATTGACCTGGACGCTTTTAACTCCGGGATTTTTTTTTAATTCTTTCTCCACTATCTTGGCGCAGGAGGCGCAGTGCAGTCCGCTGACTCCGACGCGTATTTTGTTATCCATATATTTTTACTGTTTACATGTTTATACTCGCCTCGGTTATTATTTCTCCACAACCGTAAAGTTGCCGGTGTACATGCCCATAGAGCAGGAGAAGGGGATATTGCCGGTCTTGTCCGGAGTGAATTCAATAACATTCTCGCCACGCTTAAGTTGTTTCTGAATCCTGAGGGAAGGGACAACCAAGGAGGTGGCGCAAGAATAGGGGGCGTCCACTTTAATCACCCAGCGCACCGGCTGGCCCTTGATAATTGTAAAGCTGCTGGGCGTATAACCGTTGTTTCCTTCCGTCATTTCAACAATTTGGACATTGTCGGGACTGGCGGAATCCGATTTTTTGTCTTGGTCGGCGCTTATTCGGCTGGACGGATTGGAATAGGTGGAAATCTTAAACAATTTATAGCCGTTGTTTAAGTTAAAGAGCCCGAATAATATAATGATGACGCCCGCGACTTTGAAGAAGAATAGATTTTTGCGGCGATCAAGCAGGGATGACAGGCCGCCGATACCTAATAATCCGGGCGCGGTTCCCAAAGCGAATAAGCCCATAATGGCGCCGCCCCTCAGAAATCCGTTGGCGCTCAGGGCGTATAGCTGCATGGCTTGCGTGAATCCGCAGGGAACAAAGAAGGTTAAGACCCCCAAGATAATCGGATTATCTTTTTTAATAACTTTTGACCATTTTTTAGGCAAAGAAAAATCCAATTTATTTAAAGCTGGGAAGATGTTCAGCAGTTTCAGGCCGAGAATCAGAATAACCGCGCCGACAAGCAGGGTGATTAAGCTATTAACAAACACCGATAGTTTGAAAATTTTTCCGACGGATCCCAGAACTCCGCCCAGCAAGAAAAAGCCGCCGATGCGGCCGGCATTAAATAACAGATGCGGCCGGAATTTTTGGCGGGCGCTCGCTTCCGGATGGTTGTTGGCGTAGTTAGCCGCTAGTCCCATGATTAAGCCGCCAATGAGAGCCAAACAAGTGGACATGCCGGCCACCAGCCCCACTAAGACGGCCAGAGGCCAGGAGAAGTCCCGGTCAAGCCAGCCGTTGAGATTAAGGTTGAGCTTGTTGAAGCCCCATAATATTATCAAAATAGAACTGACCAAGGTTATAATAGAGCTGAGAGTGTAGCCTTTTTTAGGCTTGGCATCCGATACGTTTTCGTCCAAGCCGTAGCCGGCCGCTTCTAAGCGCTTTTTAATATCATTTAAATTCGGTTTTTCGCCCTCATAGAATATTTCCGCTGTTTGGGACTTAAAACTGACTTCGGCTTGCTTAACGTTATCTATTTCCTGAAGCGCATCGGCGGTCAGGATTTCGCAGGCCTTGCAATGCAGGCCGGCCATGGGCACGGTCATCTTCTTTACCATATGTTTATGATGATTTTTAATATTGATTACTTGTTAGCTAGTCTGTTTACTTGGAGAATTTCGTCAACCATGCGCTGTTTCAATTTTTCATTTTTTGATACCATGGCATTTTTGAAGCAGCTGTTTAAATGGCCGTCCAGAAGCATCTGATTGGCCGAGCGCAATAAGCCGATGACAGCCAGATTTTGCTGCATGATATCAATGCAGTATTCGCCGTCTTCGCTCATCTTAATCATTTTTTCGGTCAAGCTCTTAGCTTTCTTGAAATTAATCATGATATTTTTTTTATTTTTTTCCATGATGTTTATTATTATCTATTTATATTATCGGATAAATTATCATATACCTATACCCCAGGTGTAGGTAATTGAATTATATGCTTTTATAGTAAGGCCGTCAAATTTTAAGAGACCAGGCCCGCCGGCGATACGCCTGATGCCTTGGCTTTTAAGAATTTCTCTGTTATACTGGGGATTGCCTGATTAGTTTAACTATTTAATTTTTTGGTATGTCTCTATATTTTTATATTTTCGGCGGAGTCCTGTTTGTTTCCTTAATTTCCTTATTCGGTCTTTTTTTCTTGTCGTTCTCGCCCCGCTTCACGGAGAGGCTTACTCTCTTTCTAGTCAGCTTGTCCGCCGGCACTCTCTTAGGAGACAGTTTCCTGCATCTTTTGCCGGAAGCGGCTGCCGATAACGGCAACAGTTTGCGCGTTTGGCTTTGGCTTATTATCGGCTTAATCGCTTTTTTTATTTTGGAAAAAGTCGTCCATTGGCGGCATTGCCATATCCAGACCGGGCCGGCTCACCCGCACCATATCGGTATTATGAACCTGGTCGGAGATTGTTTGCATAATTTTTTTGACGGCGTGATCATCGCCGGCTCTTTCTTGGCCAGCGTGCCTTTGGGACTGGCGACTTTAATCGCCGTGATTGCTCATGAGATTCCCCAGGAAATCGGCGATTTCGGCGTGCTGTTGTATGCCGGCTATTCCCGCCGCCGCGCTTTATTCTTGAATTTTCTGACGGCTCTGACTGCCGTTTTGGGCGCGGCCGTAGCGCTTGTGCTCGGCGCTAGAATGGATAATTTTTCCGTTTTGATCGTGCCGTTTACGGCTGGCGGTTTCATTTATATCGCTACCGCCGATTTGATCCCGGAATTGAAAAAGGAAACAGCAATCCATAAGTCTTTATATCAGTTAATCAGCATTATCGTCGGCGTCCTGATCATGTTGGCCTTGAAGCTGGCTTTTGAATAATTTAAAGAAAATATTTCGGCAATATCAAAAAGCTCTGGTTATTCCAGAGTTTTTAGTTTGTATTAAGTCGTATTGCCGTGCAGTATTTTCACCATTAATTATCCGATTTGCCTCGGCTAAACAAAAGATCGCCGTGGATATTGTGGCTACGATGAACATGGCCGTGATTATTTGTCAACCTTTAATTTTAAGGCCGGAAGAGCTAAGATATAAGAACCATTATGATTAAAGATATTCCTTTGGCCACCTATTTCCGTCCGAAATCTCTAACGGAATTCGTCGGCCAAGAAAAAATTATCGGCGCTAAGGGCTGGCTTTATCAGGCGATTAAGAACGATAAAGTCCCCTCCCTTATTTTTTGGGGCCCTCCCGGCAGCGGCAAGACTACCTTGGCTTTTATAATCGCCAAAGAGACTAAGGCGGAGTTCGTGGAATTGTCCGCCACCTCCAGCGGCGTTAAGGATCTGAAAGCGGTTGTGGAGAGGGCCAAGGAAAGCAGACGTCTCAATATCAAGACGATATTGTTTATTGACGAAATCCATCGTTGGAATAAAGCGCAGCAAGACGCGCTTTTGCCTCAAGTAGAAAACGGGACGATTACTCTTATCGGCGCCACGACCGAGAATCCCAGCTTCGCCGTTAATGGCGCCTTGCTTTCGCGCGCTAAAGTGGTGGTCTTGGAGTCTCTGAATGCCGAAGAGCTGACTTTAATCGTCACGCGTACCGCCAAAGAGCTAAAAGCTAAAATCGGAGACGAAAGCGCCGGCTTGATTGCCAAATTCGCCAACGGCGACGCGCGTAAAGCTTTAAATATTTTGGAGAGCGCGGTTGAAGCCGGAACTAAAATTACCTCAGCCCTGATCAAGGATATTATCAATAAGCCTAATTTGCTTTATGACAAGGACGGAGAAGAACATTATAACCTCATCTCCGCTCTCCATAAATCCATGCGCGGCGGCCACGCCGACGCCGCTTTGTATTATTTAGCCAGAATGATTGAAGCCGGCGAAGATCCTCTCTATGTGGCCAGGCGTTTGATCCGCTTCGCTTCCGAAGACATCGGTTTGGCCAACAACAGCGCTTTGATGCTGGCGACGGCCGCTTATGAAGCCTGCCAGAAGACCGGCTTGCCGGAATGCGGCGTCAATCTTGCCCATTGCGTTACTTATTTAGCCAAATCGCCCAAGAGCATCGCCGTCTATCAAGCTTTCAACCGCGCTTTTCAAGAAGTGCGCGAATCCGGCAATTTGCCGGTGCCGCTCCATTTGCGCAACGCGCCGACGAAGCTGATGAAAGAATTGGACTACGGAAAGAATTATAAATACACGCCGCTGGAAGACGACAGCGGACAGGAGTATCTGCCCGACAAGTTAAAAGGAAAAAAATTCTTGTTCTAAACGGTCGGATTTTTTTTTGTTGGTTTAACGCTCTAGCTTGTTCAAAGCCAGCTTGTAGCCGCGACCGGTAAAAGTATGGATGAGATTGCGGTTTTGCCCTTGATTAAGCTTTTTGCGCAAGCTGGCCAGATGCGTTTCCACGGAATTGGAGAAAGGATCGGCGTTATAATCCCAGACATGCTCCAGAATTTGGTTGCGCGATACTATTTTATTGCGGTTGCCCATCAAATATTCCAGCAGGGCGAATTCCCGGCGCGTCAGATAAATTTCTTTGCTGCCGCGGCGGATTATTTTCGTCCGCGTATTTAAAGTCAGATTATCAACTTTATATAATTCTCCTTCTATCCTGGCCGGTCTTTTGAGGAGGGCTTTGACATGGAGGAGTAGTTCATCAAACAAGAACGGCTTGGTCAAGTAGTCGTCCGCGCCGAGACGGAATAGCTCTTCCTTGTTTGCCAGTTCGGCTTTCACCGTCAGCATCAAGACGGGAATATGTTTTTTGTCCTGGCGTATCTCGGCCAGGACTCCCGCTCCGTCCAGCTTCGGCAGCATGCAGTCCAGAATTATCAGGTCGTAGGTGCCGGTGCGGCCCAAGAAAGCGCCGCGTTCGCCGTCGGCGGCGGTTTCCACGATGTACATATTCGCTTCCAAGCCGTCTTTTAGAAATTGGACGATGGCCGGCTCATCGTCGATGATTAGGATTTTCATAATTTTTTCCTTAATTAATTATGGTTTTAATTATGAATGATTCCGGCTGAATAATATTTAAATTTTTTATAATAAAAAAATAAGTTGCTAAAAACAGCTGAAAATAGTAAGATATTTAAGTAATGGCTCAAAGTATTATTAGCTTTAATCACCTCATTTATGAGTAAAAAATTATCAAATCAAGAACCTAAAGGGACGGCCGATTGGTTTCCGGAAGAATTTTTGGTCAGAAAATACATCTTTGACACGTGGCGCCGAGTCTGTTTGCGCTACGGTTTTGAGGAATATCTCACTCCCTTGGTGGAGAACGCCGAAATCTATCGCGCCAAATCCGGGGAAGACATCGGCGGCAAAGAGTTGGTTACCTTTGAGGATTTGGGCGGCCGGGAATTATCCATCCGCCCGGAAATGACTCCGTCCGTCACCCGCTTAGTGACTAAGATTTACGCCGCCAGCCCCAAGCCGTTGAAGTATTTTTCCATCGCGAATTTCATGCGCAACGAAAAGCCCCAGCGCGGCCGCAATCGGGAATTTTGGCAGTTGAATTGCGATATTTTCGGCAGCGATGTTTTAGCGGCCGATATTGAAGTTCTGCAGCTGGCTCTGGATATAATGCTGGAGTTCGATCCGCCGCAAGACTCCTTTGTTTTGTTTGTTAATAACCGAAATTTGATTGATGCGGTGTTGGATTTGAGCGGCGCTTCCGGCCTGGCTCTGGAGGAGAAGATATCCGTTGTCAGGACTTTGGACAAATGGGAGAAGCTGGACAGGTCGGATATCAAAGAGCGCTTGGAAGCGGCCGGTCTGGACAAGAAGGCGCGCCTGGTGATTGAAAAATTCATGGCCAGCCGTTCTTTGGAAGAGTTAAGCGACAGCCTGCCGGGTATTAACGATAATGCCGGCTTTAAAGAACTAGTGGAAGTCATGAAGGTTTTGAGCGCCTTAGGCTACGAGGAACTGGTTGCCTTTAATCCGTCGGTCATCCGCGGCTTTGATTATTATGACGGCCTGGTGTTTGAAGTTTTTGATAAAAATCCGGAAAACAATCGCGCCATGTTCGGCGGCGGACGCTATAACGGCCTGGCCGAAATATTCGGCGCCAAGAATTTTCCGGCGGTCGGCTTCGCTCCCGGAGACGAAACTATCCGTCTATTTTTGGAAAGCTGGAAGCTCACCGATAAGATTGCCGCTTCGGCGCCGGACAAATATTATATTCCTTTGCTCAATCAGTCCCTGACGGAAGCGACCAATCGCTTAGCTAAAGCTTTGCGCGGCCAGGGAAAAAATGTTTTGGTCGGGTTGGAAGAACAAAAAATCGGCAAAGCTTTGGAGTTTGCTAACAAAAAAAATATTTCCCAAGTTATTATTTTAGGCGAAGAAGAAATGGCCCGTGGCTTGTATAAGATAAAGAATATGCAAGACGGTTCGGAAACGGAATTCACTTTTTAGCCGCCTCTTTCACCGGGCGGAAACTGAAGCGATGTAAAGGGCAGGGGCCATGTTCTCGCAAGCGCGCCAAATGGTCTTTCGTTCCGTAGCCCTTATGCCGGGCAAACAAATATTGCGGATACTGTTTGTCAATTTCAGCCATCATCCAGTCGCGACTGACTTTGGCGATAATGGAAGCGGCGGCGATGGTCCAGACAGTGGCGTCGCCCTTGATAATGGCGGTTTGCGGAGTTTTTAATTGAGGGATTTTGAAATTGCCGTCCAGGATTATATAATCCGGCGCGAGCGGCAATTTTTTTATGGCGCGGCGCATTGCCAGGAAGGAAGCCTGCAGAATATTTATTTTATCTATCGTATCATTGTTGACGACGCCGATTTCTACCGCCAAGGCCTTTGCTTTGATGACGCCGAAAAGGTATTCGCGTTTCTTGGCCGTTAGTTTTTTAGAATCGGCAATCAAAGCCAAGCTGGCATCGTCTATTTTAAAATCAGGGCCGACAACGACGCAGGCGGCCACGACCGGACCGGCTAAAGGTCCGCGCCCGGCTTCATCCAGGCCGCCGATTAATCGGTAGCCTTGGTCAAAATATGATTTTTCAGTATTTAAGTCCAACATAGTTATTATTATAGCACATCGGCCAGAGGCAGTTTACAAACTCAAAACTCTATGGCAAGCTATAGCTATGATAGTTTAGCCCGGATGGTGAAATTGGTAGACACGCAGTGTTCAGAACGCTGTGGGAGCAATCCCATGGGGGTTCAAATCCCCCTCCGGGCACATTGTTAATATTACGCGGTCGCTTAGCTCAGCTGGTTAGAGCACTGCATTCACATTGCAGGGGTCAGAGGTTCGAATCCTCTAGCGACCACCGGTCAATCCAGATGATGGGCATAACGCCCGCAGAAGGCACTTTTCAGTGCTTTTTTCTTTAAAATATGCTAATATATGATTATATATTTGTTAATCAAATATTTTAGTATTATTCATAATATAATCATAATATATGTCAAATAATAACGAAAATCCTCGTCAGAGCGAGGCAGAGATAACGCCATTGATTCTTAACCGCTGGTCGCCGCGCGCTTTGAGCGGCGAGAAGCTGAGTGACAATGAATTATTATCTTTGTTTGAGGCTGCCAAATGGGCGCCGTCTTGCTATAACAATCAGCCTTGGCGTTTTATATATGTTAAAAACGGAACTCCGGCCTGGGATAAAATGTTCTCGGTTTTAGCTAAAGGCAATCAGGCTTGGACGGCTAAGGCAGCCGTGCTGGTTCTGGTAATAAGTTATAGTTTTTTTGAACATAATAACTTGCCCAACCCGACGGCTAGCTTTGATTGCGGCGCGGCTTGGCAGAGCTTGGCTTTGGAAGCCTCGGCGCGCGGCTTGGTCGCCCACGCTATGAGCGGCTTTGATTATGAGGCGGCGCGCGCTAACTTTAATATCCCCGAGATTTACAAAGTGGAGGCGATGATTGCTTTGGGCCGTCCGGGCGAGAGAAAGGATCTGCCCGAAGATTTGCGGGCGATAGAATTCCCGTCTGGCCGGAAACAGCTTAACGAGATAATCAGCGAGGGAGAATTTAAGTTTTAAAGCGTCTATGAAAAAACAGGTCATCAAAATAAATCCGACCGACCTGGCCAAAGTTACTGTCCGTTCTTTCGGATCTTTCGCTTGGGAGGCCGGTAAATCCGGTCCGATGAAGAGCAAGGTCCATGCCAATAAAAAATTGAAAGAGCCGAAATATAAGAACCGTTTTCATGAATTGGAACAATAATCACATCGAAGCTATATAAAATATGAGCATTGAATATTTGGCGGGCATTCAGCCCGGAGCAAAAATAGATTTGAGCCGTTTTGGATCCAGAATTAATAAATCAGAAAAGGTCTCAAAAACGCCGGAATCTTATTTACCGGAATTAAAATCCCGTTTGTATGATTTATCCGGCCGGATTAATGCTGAGTACGGAGATATTTTGGCGGACAATGGTCAAATTAAGATGGCCGGATCGGATTTTGATCATGACTGTGCTTTGATTGCCGCCAAAGAGCAGGGTTTCGCCGCCGATTGCCGCAAAAGCGTTAAGGAAATGGCGATTGATAGAGAAAAAAACCCGGCCAATATCGCGGAAATCGCGGTTACCTTGCTGTTTGACAAGGTTTTGAGGGATGATTTTATCATTATGCGCGCTTCGGTTTACGATGATTATGAAAATAGCGCTGACCAGCTGATTATCGATAAGAAAACGGGGGCGATAATTTGCGGTTTTGATGAAGCTATTCTGGGAAGTTTTGATAAAGGCGACGGTAGCAAGAAAAAACTTAAAATTGATAACAAAATGAAGAGAGGCGGAGCGGAGATAAAATATGGAGTCGCCTTGCGCGACAGCGGACTGGAGAGGGCCGCGTTGAAACATATTCCGATATTTTATTTTAATTTGGATAAGGCTGATATGAAGGAAATTTTGCCTTCTTTGGCCGATGGTTCTAACAATATCACGCCTCAGGAGTATATGATTTATAATCAATTAGTTGATTCTTTGTCTAAGCAGATTACCCGTTATGGAGCTGATACCAGTTTAAATCAGTACTTACAAAGTAATTTGCGCGCTTTCGCGCCATCTTTAGACAAGATGAAAGGCTACAATCAAGCGAATTAAAATATTATGACCCCATTATTTGTCTACAACACTCTCAGCCGGAAAAAAGAAGAACTCAAGCCGCTCAAGCGCGCTCAAGTCGGTCTGTATACTTGCGGTCCGACTGTTTATAATTTTGCCCATCTCGGCAATCTGCGCACCTATCTGTTTGAAGATTTTTTGGTCAGAGTTTTAAAATATGACGGCTATCAAGTTAAGCATGTCATGAATGTGACCGATGTCGGCCATTTGACCGGAGATATGAATATGGGCGAGGATAAGATGGAGAGCGGCGCGGCGCGAGAAGGAAGAAGCGCCTGGGATATCGCTGACCTGTATTGGCAGGCTTTTAAGAATGATCTGGCGGCTTTGGATATATTGGAACCGGACATCTGGTGCAAGGCGACCGATAATATACCCGAACAGATAAAAATGATTAAGACTCTGGAAACTAAGGGCTATACCTATAAGACCGGCGATGGAATCTATTTTAATACCGCTAAAGTCAAGGACTATAATAAACTCAGCCACTTGCCTTTAAATAAGCTCAAAGAAGGCGCACGCGTGGAGATAAACGTCGAGAAAAAGAATCCGACCGATTTTGCTCTATGGAAATTTTCTCCGGTTGCCGGCACGGCTCCGGCCAGACAAATGGAGTGGAAGTCTCCTTGGGGGGTCGGTTTTCCGGGTTGGCACATTGAATGCTCGGCCATGAGTTTAAAATATTTGGGCAGCCAACTGGATATCCATTGCGGCGGCATAGACCATATTAATATCCACCATACCAATGAGATCGCCCAATCCGAAGCCGCGACCGGGAAGAAGTTTTTTAATTATTGGCTACATGGCGCATTTTTGAACATCGCCGGCGGTAAAAAAATGGCCAAGAGCGCCGATAATTTTTTAACTTTGCAAAACGCCCTGACCAATCACGGATTAGACCCGCTCGCTTATCGTTTTGCCGCTTTGCAGGTCCATTATCGCAAGCCGATGGAATATAACGAGAGCAGCTTGACGCAAGCGGCCGAAGGGCTCAAGAGCCTGTTAAACCAGTTTAAATCTTTAGGCGGCGTCGCCGGAGCCGTCAATCAACTTTTTAAAGATATGTTCCTGGCGGCGATTAACGACGATTTAAATATGCCCAAGGCTTTGGCGGTGGTGGCCGCGGTTTTTAAAGCTAAAATAAGCGCGGCCGACAAAAAGGCGACTATTTTAGATTTTGATCGGGTGCTGGGTTTAAATTTTTTAAAGGCCGGAGAACAAGCGACCGAGAACAAATTAAAGCTGAAAGATTTGCCGGCAGCCATGCAAGACTTGGTGTTGAGGCGCCAATCCGCTCGGGAAGTCAAGGAATGGGAGTTGGCGGATAATTTGCGCAAAAGGATTGAAGAGGGCGGTTACATCATGGAAGATACTAAAGACGGCTATAAATTGAGCCGCAAACAGTAAACAGCGATTAATGAAAATCTGATGAGTTTAAATTTTTGGGAAAAATTAAAAAAGCGCCGCCAGCCGATTTTAGCGCTGGCGCCGTTGGCCGGTTTTACCGATTCGGCTTTCCGTCAGATAGGCAATCAATACGGGGCGGATGTTTTATATAGTGAGATGGCTTCGGCGACCGCGCTTTTTCATACGGCCGGCCGTTTTAATGGCCAGCGCGTCAAGGGGGAAGGAGCCGGTGACAAAGTTCTTAAAAATGCCACCATAAAATTATTGAAATTCAATCGCCAGAAAGAAAAATATTATATTGTCCAACTCTTTGGAGCCGAGCCTGAACATTTCGCCGCCGCCGCCAAAATAATTTCTGAAAAGATAAAACCGGATGGCATTGATATAAATTTTGGCTGTCCGGTGCCTAAAGTGGTCAGGCAGGGGGCTGGGTGCGGCCTGATGAAAGATCTGGCAAGGTCGCGGGCGGTTATTGAAGCTGTTTTGGCTAACACTTCTTTGCCGGTATCCATAAAAATACGCGCCGGCGCTGGCCCGGTCAGCGCCAGTGATTTTTTAAAAAATATTTCCGATTTGCCGGTCGCGGCCGCGATGATACACGGGCGGACCCAGTCCCAGGGATTTGCCGGGGAGCCTGATTGGCGATTAATCAAAGAGGCGCGGCGTTATTTTAAAGGAGTAATTTTAGCTAACGGCGGCATCAATGATTTGGCTGGAGCTAAAAAGGCCCTGCAAGCCAGCGGCGCCGACGGCCTCGGCTTGGCGCGCGGAGTTTTAGGTCGCCCCTGGCTGTTTAAGGAAATAAAGACCGGACGGATGATTAGCCTTAAGCCTAAAGCGATATTTAAAATAAGTCTTAAGCACGCCGCTTTGGTCAACAAGCTCAAGGGGAAAGCCGGTATCGTGGAATTGCGCAAGCACTTAGTTTGGTATACGGCCGGTCTGCCTGGAGCCGCCAAGCTCAGAGAGCGCTTGGTGAAAGTTGAAAATTTAAAGGATATTAAAGATGCGATTGGCAATTAATTATTTATAATATAATTATGATTTTATATATTAATACGGCTTCCAAAGATGAAATAATCATCGCGCTGAGAGAAGAAAGACCGGTATCAAAAACAAAAGCAATCGCTGGGCGCGGTAATTTGAAAAAAATCATTAAAGTCAAACACAATCAGGCGGAAAGGTTATTGCCGGCGCTAGATTCTTATTTGAAGGCCAATAAAGTCAAATTAAAAGATTTAAAAAAAATAGTGGTTGCCAATCGCGGCGGCAGCTTTACTTCTTTGCGTATCGGCGTCGTGACCGCGAATACTTTGGCTTATGCTTTAAAAATTCCTGTGGAAGCGGAAGAAAAAACCGGTCGTAAGAATAAAAAATTCGGCGGTTATAGCATTGTGGAACCGGACTATGATCGAGAACCGAACATCGGCGCGCCCAAAACAGTCTTTTTTTAGGCTGTGTGTTACTTGTTGAAAACTTTTAGACATTTTTGACAAATTATTTTGATTATAAAAAGCTACTTGTTGATAAGTAGCTTTTTATTTGTTTTTTTGGCTTATTTTAATTAAAAGAATAGTGTTGACCCTAGGGGCTTTGTGGTGTATAATAATATTTGTAAGGTGAATTGTGGGGATGTATGGTGAATTTTTTGTTTTTTACTCTTTAACCAACTTATGTTCATCGGCGAATACAATCATAATTTGGACGATAAAGGACGTCTAGCCATACCGGTTAAGTTTCGGGCGATTTTGAAAAAGGGAGCAGTTGTTACCAAGGGTTTGGATAATTGTTTATTTTTATATTCACCGGAACAATTTGAAAAAATAGCCGCCAAGTTCGCGACCTTGCCGATCAGTCAAGCTAAGGTGCGGGCATTTTCCCGCCATATCTTAGCGGGAGCCATGGATGTTGAATTCGACGGGCAGGGGAGAATAACCTTGCCTGAATACTTGCGTAAGTTTTCGGGATTGGGTAAAAGCGTGATTGTCGCCGGTTTATATAATCATTTGGAAATTTGGAACGAGGCCGCTTGGAATAAATATAAGGGAGAATCAGAAAAGAATAGCAACGCCATCGCGGAAGAATTGGGCGACCTGGGAATATAATGGCCGGTTTAACAAAAATGAATATGGTTTATAGTCATAAGCCGGTCATGCTCAAAGAAATTCTGAAATTCTTGAATCCGCGCGCCGGCCAGAAATTTGCAGATTGTACTTTGGGCGGTGCTGGTTATACTTTGGCTTTAGCCGATAAAGTCGGCCCGGCCGGTCAAGTGATCGGTATTGATTTGGATAATTTGGCTCTTAATCATGCGGCCGCCGAAATAGAAAACAGAAAATTGAAGAATATAGTTTTAGTCAATGATAATTTTAAAAATTTAGAAGAGATTGCCGCCGCTAACTGTTATCGGGGTGAAAAGCTGGACGGCGTAGTCATGGATTTGGGATTGTCATCAGCCCAGCTTGATGATGATAGCCGCGGGTTTTCATTCAAAGGCAATCGGCCCTTGGATATGTCTTTCGGCCCCATCAATGGCCGTTCGAGCGCCGACATCGTCAATAGTTACTCGTTGCCGGAATTGACTCGGATATTTCGGGAGTATGGGGAAGAGCGGGATGCTTACCGCATTGCTAAGGCGATTGTGGAAGGACGGCGTTTTCATCAGCTGACAACCACATCGGAGTTGGTCGCTTTGATAGAAAAAGCGGTTCCGTCTCGATTCCGCGGCCGCATCCATCCGGCAACCAGAGTTTTCCAAGCTTTAAGGATGGAAACCAATGGAGAACTTGAGGCTTTAGCCAGAGTTCTGCCGGCGGCCTTTCAAGTTTTGAAATCAGGCGGACGGCTGGCGGTAGTTTCTTTCCATAGCGGGGAAGACAGGATAGTCAAGAGATATTTGAAAGATACGCCTGGTTGGAAGATATTGACTAAGCGTCCGGAGATCCCTTCAGAAGACGAAACGGAAGACAATCCCCGCGCTCGAAGCGCCAAGCTCAGAGTAGCGGAAAAAATTTAGATAATTTTTAAATTAATATAAATTTTCCCATTTTAGTATTTGGGATGCTGATGAAATTTTATGACTAAAATCACCACTAACTACGCCAATCAAAGAGCCGTTTCCGACAGCGGCAAATTTAATTTAAAATATTTTAATTTCTGTTTATTTTCCGGATTGGCCGTTCTCGGCATAATGTATCTAATCAATATCAACGACTTGACGGTCCAGGGATTCGCCTTGCGCGATTTGAAATCGCAGGTGTCATCCTTAGCCAGCGAAAAGATGGCCAATGAAGAAGCGGTGAACTCGGCTCAGTCGTACTATTCTCTCAATGCCCGCACCGGTAGCCTGAAAATGGTCGCTATCAATAATGTCGAGTATCTTTCAGCCACCAGTCTGGCGGTCGCTAAAAAATAAATTTTTAATCTGTATTTCATGTGGCGTAATTCCTCCAACAATTCTCGACCGGATAAGATTAGGATTAACAGTAGTCGCTGGCGTTTAGTCGTCGCGATTATTTTTTTATTATCCGGAGCCTTGGTTTACAAATTATTTAATTTGCAGATTAAGCAATGCGACTTGTATACGGCCATGGCCGCCAGCCAGCAGCAGGTGTCCAGCCAGCTCAAGCCGGAGCGCGGAAAAATTTATTTTACGGAAAAGGTTAACGGTAGCGAAAAGCTTTATCCGGTAGCCACCAATAAAGACTTGGCGGTTTTGTACGCGGTGCCGAAAGATGTCGTGAATCCGCCGGAGTTGGCCGAGAAGATGTACGAATTTTTTGATCGGCCGCGCCTGGAAAAAGAGTTGAAGGAATCGGCCAGCAGCAGCAATATTATAGCCACTTCCACCAAGGAAAATATCTTAGCCGCTTATTTGAAAAGATTGGACAAACCGGGAGACGTCTATGAGCCCTTGGAAGGCAAAAAAATAGATACGGAACAGTTGCTGGCATTTTTTGCTTTTGTCAGCAGCACAACTTCCACTCCTTTGACTGCCGCCGATTTAGAACTAAAGAATGGCCAGGTTCTGAAGAAAGACGCTACCGGAGCCATTTCATCTGCCGCAAGGCGCTTGTTAGTGCCGGGGATCGGTTTTAACGTGGAGAGCTTCCGCTATTATCCGGAGAACGAAATCGCCTCTAATGTCCTGGGTTTTGTCAGTTATGCCAATGATGAAGGCAACGGCAAATATGGATTGGAGGAATTTTTTAATGATGAACTGTTCGGCAAATACGGGTCGCTTAAATCCGAAAAAGGCGGCCAGAGCAATGTCATTATAGTTAACGATAGGGAATATATTAAACCGGTCAACGGTTCCGATTTGGTTTTGACCATGGACCGCAACGTAGAATTCGTCGCTTGCGAAAAGCTGAAAGAAACCGTCAACAAACATGGCGCGTCCGGCGGCTCGGTCATCGCCGTTAATCCTAAGACCGGAGCGATCATCGCCATGTGTTCCGTGCCGGATTTCGACCCCAATAATTATCAAGACGTGCCTGATATCAGCGTCTATAATAACCCGGTTCTCTTCAATCAATATGAACCCGGTTCGGTCTTTAAGACCGTTACGATGGCGATTGCCATTGATCAGGGAAAGGTTTCCCCGGCCACTTCCTATAAGGATGAAGGGCAGATAATGATTAACGGCTGGCCTAAGCCGATTAAGAATTCCGATTTTTCCACTCATGGTCCGCACGGAGTCGTGGATATGAATGCGGTCTTAGAAAATTCTTTGAATACCGGCGCAATTTTCGCCATGCGCCAAGTCGGTCCGAAGGCGTTTGCCGATTATGTTAAGAACTTCGGTTTCGGCGAGAGAACCGGCATTGAACTCGGAGCGGAAAGTTCCGGCGATATCGGCAATCTTCTGAGCGGTAAAATTAAGGAAATAGACGCGGCCACCGCCTCTTTCGGACAGGGAATCTCCGTCACTCCCTTGCAGATGGTTATGGCTTATCAGGCTATTGCCAACAAAGGCGTAATAATGAAGCCTTATGTCATCCAGGCGATTATTAGAGATGGCCAGCGGGAAGATGTCGTTCCTAAAAAATTGCGCCAAGTTATCAGCGCCAAGACGGCGGCTACCGTTTCCGCCATGCTCGTCAATGTCGTAGAAAGCGGCCATGCTAAGCGCGCGGAAATCGGCGGCTATTATATCGGCGGTAAAACCGGCACCGCTCAGGTGGCGGTCAATGGCGGTTATAGCGCCGATAACTATATCCATACTTTCATCGGTATTGCTCCGATTGATGACCCGGTCTTTGTGATGTTAACTAAGATAGATAATCCTCAAGATGTGGAGTTTGCCGAAGGTTCGGCTTTGCCTTTATGGACGGACATCGCTGATTTTATGTTGAAATATTATCAAGTCCCAAAAACTCGCCAATAAATATGAGAAGACTTTTGCAAGCAAAATTAAAAGCACTGGCCATCTTGATACTTAAAAGATATCATCCTTTGGTCATCGGCATTACCGGTTCGGTCGGGAAGACCAGCGCCAAAGAAGCGATTTTTTCTGTCTTAAAGAACAGGGAAGCGGTCGCCATGAGTCAAAAAAATTATAATAATGAAATCGGCTTGCCGCTGGCCATCATCGGTTCGGAGTCGGCCGGCCGCAGTTTGATAGGCTGGATAAAAATATTCGTCCGGGCGGCCCGTTTGCTTCTTTTTAAAGATAAAAAATATCCGCGCGTGCTGATTCTGGAAATGGGTGTGGACCGTCCCGGCGATATGGCCTATCTGACCGCCATCACCCGGCCTAGCATCGGAGTGATCACCGCCATCAGCTATTCTCATTTGGAATATTTCGGCAGCGTCGTAAATATCAAAAAAGAAAAGCAGGTTTTAATTGAAAAGCTGAACAAGCAAGGCTTGGCTATTTTAAATTATGATAATGCGGCCACGCGCGAAATGGCCGAAGTCAGCAAAGCTAAGGTATTAACCTATGGGTTAAAGACGGGAGCTGATTTGCAGGCCCAGGATATCGTCTATAATTTTTCCAGGGGCAATTATGAATTATCCGGTTTGAATTTCAAATTAAATTACCAGGGTTCGGTCGTGCCTGTTTTTATGGATAATGTCATGTCGGAAACGGTCCTGTATGCCGCCTTGGCCGCCGCCGCGGTCGGCCTGTATTTTAAAATGAATCTAGTGGAAATAGCCGCCGCCTTGAAAGATTTTTCTCTGCCCCCCGGACGCATGAACGTTTTGCCAGGAGTTAAACACACTTTTATAATTGATGATACCTATAATTCTTCGCCGGAAGCGGCCGAGAGCGCCTTGGATATTCTGCGTCGCGTTAAAACCGATGGCTCCGCTTCCAAATACGCGGTGATGGGCGACATGCTGGAGATAGGCCATTACACCGTGGAGGGGCATCGCCTAATCGGGCAGAAGGTGGTGAAGGGAGATATTGATTATTTAGTTGCGGTCGGAGAAAAATCGCGCGATACCGTCAGGGCGGCACTGGAGGCGGGAATGCGCCAGGATAACGTTTTCCATTTTGGTTATGCGTCTGAAGCCGGTAAATTTCTGCAAGACCGTCTCAAGGCAGGAGATATTGTTTTAGTCAAAGGTTCTCAGGGCATGCGCATGGAAAAGGTCGTTAAAGAAATCATGGCCGAACCGGAACGGGCGGCCGAGCTATTAGTCAGGCAGGGCCCGGATTGGGAAGATAAATAATTTTTTGATGATAATATAAAAGCCTCGTTTTCTTGACGAGGCTTTTTATTTTTCTGGTTCTTTATTTGTTTTTATTTAAATTTTGACAATATATGCTGGCAATCATATTTTTGATCTCAGCATGATTTATATTTCTGTAGAGTTCGGACAGCTCTTTATCGGATAGCGTATGATTCAATAGCCAGTCCATCAGAAGAGTCGACCAGGTGTCCATAATTGGGGTAACAACAATATCGCCGGCGCCGCGCGCTTTGACAACGATCATATACCATTTTTTTATGGTCAGATATAATTCTTCTTTTTTTTGCGTCTTTGCCAAAAAGAGCTGTTCGCCGTTAGTTTCGTCGTGATCATCGGTCTTACTCAGTTTATCCAATAAGACCTGCTGATTCTTTCTCAGTTTATATATCAAGGAAGCGATATGTTTACACGCTTCATCGTGCATGAGTACATCGGTATGGTACTCGTTAGGAGCGAAATTAGACAAGAATTTTTCAGCCTCTTCTAAGGTTGTAGTGTTGAGGAATGATGGTAATAAATTAGAATTTTTCATGTTCAGAGTTTTTGGTATTGTTAAAGAAAGGACTGGCATTCTTGTAAGTTTATAGTTTTTCTTGATTTTTGTCAACGGCTTGGTATACTAAGATTATGTCTATCCTTATCTTAGGCGGCCGGGGAAATCTCGGTTCGCAACTTACTGAGCTTTTCAACGTCGATTACGATACGATTTCTTGGGATCGCGAAGATTTGGATGTGCTTGATTTCCCGGTTTTAGTCAGTAGAATCAAAGAATTAAAGCCGGAACTGATTGTCAACGCCGTGGCCTATAATGCCGTGGACAAATGCGAGGATAAAGACGGCTTGGCCAAGGCGATTGAACTGAATGCCGAGTTGCCGGAAGTTCTAGCCGATTTAGCTTTAGAAATCGGCGCCGTTTTGATCCATTATTCCTCCGATTATGTCTTTAGCGGCACGGAACACAAGCAATCTTTTGATGAAAATGATACCCCTAATCCCGTTAATAAATACGGGGAGACTAAGTTCAGGGGCGAGCGGGCCGTGACGCGCCGCGCCGGCCTCGGTTTGGGCTATTACTTGATACGCACTTCCAAACTGTTCGGTCCGAGCGGCGCAAGCTCTAGCGCCAAACCCAGTTTTTTTGAAATTATGCTGAATGCTTCCCGGGAAAAAACCGAATTGACGGTCGTTAATGAAGAATTGAGCTGCTTTACTTATACCCCTGATTTGGCCGCCGCCACCAAGCGTCTATGGGAATTGGAACTGCCTTTCGGGATTTATCACTTGGTTAATGAAGGCCCGGCCACTTGGTACGAAGCCGCCGAAGAACTTTTTCGCCAGAAGAAAATGAAAATATCCCTGCGACCCGTGCGGAGCGAGAATCTGCTGCGCGCGGCCCGGCGGCCGAAATTTTCTATTTTATTGAATACTAAAGTCCATAAGCTTAAAAATTGGAAAGAAGCGCTCCGAGAATATCTGGAGGCGGAAGCGAATCAAAATGAATAATTCATAATATAAACATATATGCGAGGCATTATCCTTTCCGGTGGTTCCGGCACCAGGCTCAAGCCATTAACCAAAATTACCTCCAAACAATTGTTGCCGATATATAATCGGCCGATGATTTATTATCCCCTTAATACCTTGATTAAAGCGGGCATCAAAGAGATCCTGATCATTGTGGCTCCCGAAAGAGCCGGAGATTATCTTAACCTTCTCGGTTCCGGCAAGGACTTCGGAGTGAAATTAACCTATGAAATACAAGACCACCCCGAAGGCTTAGCCCAAGCTTTTATTATCGGCGAGAATTTCATTGACCAGGAAGATGTCGTTATGATTTTAGGGGACAATATCTTTGAAGATGACGTCAGCGAAGCGGTCAAGAGCTTTAAAGGCGGCGCCAAAGTCTTTGCCAAGAAAGTGCCGGATCCGGAGCGTTTCGGCGTCGTCAAATTCGATCAACGAATGAAAGCGGAAAAGATCGTGGAAAAGCCAAAGGAACACTTGAGCGATTATGCCGTCACCGGACTATATATCTATGACCATCGCATCGTTCAAGTCGCCAAAGATATCAAGCCGAGTGCGCGCGGCGAATTGGAAATCACCGATGTTAATAATTGGTTTTTGGAAAAAGGAGAGTTGGAGGTGGCGATTGTCAACGGGGAGTGGCTGGATGCCGGAACTTTTGACAGCCTGCTGAAAGCTCAAAATTTCGCCAAGGAAAAATTAGATTCTAAAATGATCATATGAAGCTAGCGGTCGGATTTTTAACTTATCAAGAAGCCAGCGCCAAGTATTTGGAATACTTTTTGCCCAGCTTGGCGGCGGCTTTGAGTTTTTTAAGCCCGGCTGATTTTTGTATTTACGCTTTTGACAACAGCGCGGCCGCTGATTTATCCAATCAGAAGATAGTATCGGCCCATCAAAATATCAAATATTTGACCCAGGGGCGCAATTTAGGTTTCGCGGCGGCGTACAATATTCTAATTAAAGCAGCGATTAAGGCCGGGGCCGAGTATTTTTTGGTCATTAATCCGGACACGATGATAGAGCCGGGAGCCATCAAGATCTTGGTTGAGGCTTTGGATAATGACGGTTCTTTAGGTTCGGCCTCTCCAAAAATATTGCGCTGGGATTTCGCGGCTGGGAAGAAGACGGAGGTTATTGACTCTCTCGGATTGGTTTTGTCGTCCGGTTTGAAATTCGGTGATCTGGGGCAGGGATCAATTGATAGCCGCCCAGTCCGGTCGTTTCCGATTCTGGGACCATCCGGCGCCGCCGGTTTGTTCCGCCTTGAGGCTTTGGCGAGAGTGGCTGAAGCCAACGGCGTTGGTCCTGTCCAGTATTTTGATGAGCGTTTTTTTATGTATAAAGAAGATTGCGATTTAGCTTACCGCCTTTTTTTAGCCGGATACAATTCCCGCCTGGTTGCCGAGGCAATCGTTTATCATGATCGGACCGCGGCTGTTTCCGGACAGGGAATCACAACTTTTTGGCGCGATCGCCAATCGAAAAGCCGGCAAGTCAGAGCTTGGTCTTTCAGAAATCAGCACTTGTTATATTTTAAGCACTGGAAAAAACAGAACTTTGTCAACAAATTTATAATTATTTTTAGGGTTTTTTCTTTTTTGTTATTTTCGCTTATATTAGAGAAATATCTTCTGAAAGAGTATCCGAAAGTCTGGCAATTGTCTAGACGGTTGACTAATATAAAATAATGTGATAAATTAGGGGAGAACTAATTACAATCGGCAGTTTATTTTTTTTATATAGAAAATATGGAAAACTTATTAGAAAAAATGATAAGGGATAAAAAATTGGAAGAGCTGACCCGCTTAGATGCGATCAGTATCGTTGATTCTTTATTCTCAGAGCTCTTAGACCGGGAAAAGGACATTTTGTCTCGTCGTTTTGGTTTAAAGGGTGACAAAGGGGAGACTTTGGAAAAAATCGGCAGTCTTCATAAACTGACGAGAGAACGCGTCCGCCAGATTGAAGCGGCTAGCATCAAAAAAATTAAAAAATTAGAAAAACTGGAAGAGGCCGTCGCCTCCTTAAAGGAAGTGGTAGAAGGCTTGCTGACCGAACACGGAGGCTTGATCAGACGCGATTATCTTTTGGATATCCTGACCGTAATTTCCCTGGAAATTAACGGCACCGAAGGAACGGCCGTAGAAAACGAAGCCAGCCGCCAGTCTTACCGCAATCATTTTAATTTCCTTATTTCCAAGTTAATGAACGACGATTTGGAATTAGTCAACGATTCCGAACATTTCAACCCTTCTTTTAAGAAGAAAAACGCCGAGGTCGGACATTTGAACGAATTGGCCGCCGATCTGCTTAAGAAAGTCGAAGGGCTTAAAAAAACCTTGACGACCGAAGAACTGTTGGAATTGTTGAAGAAGCTAGAAGCTTATGCCAAGCATCAGGATAAATTAACCGGCTCCTCTGCCGATATCACCAGTATTTTTAAGAGCCAAGTTTTCCCTGATAAGGCCGAAATTATCAATAATAATAAGATTTTATACTCTTTAATGCAGGCTTTAAAGAATTTGGAACAGAATAAATACGGCGAATGGGGCATGGCCGATTGGGGAGAAGTCACACCGAAGACCGTGAACGATAAAATCTATTTGATTTTAAAGCATGCCGGCGAACCTTTGCATTTTACGGAAATCGCCAAGAAAATCAACGAAATGAAGTTTGACAAGAAGACCGCTAATGCCGCCACCGTCCATAATGAACTTATTTTGGACAACCGCTATGCGCTCGTCAATCGCGGCACTTACGGCCTGAAAGAATGGCAGAAATAAGGCGCTCCGGATAATTATAAATAATCCATAAATGAAACCCGTTTTGAGTGAAAAACGGGTTTTATTTTTTATTTTATATATGGTAAAATACCTATATAATTTTCCGATATGGATATAGTTATCAATACTAGCCGTTTGATCCAATTTTTCAATTTATCCCCGGACGAAATGTTCTGGGTTTTTATGGCTAATTTCGGTTGGTTGATTTTGGCTTTTATATTTTTATACGGAGCCAAAGAAGCCTATTTGTTTTGGCTCCGCCAGCAATGGGCCAAAGAGCATAAGAATGTTCTGTTGGCTATTGATATTCCTAAGGGTAATGAGCAGTCACCGAAGGCGATGGAAAACATGTTTACCTATTTGGGCGGCGCTCACGGTTCCATTAATTTTTTTGAAAAATGGTTTGAAGGCAAATTCCAGAAAGCCTTTAGTTTTGAGATAGTCAGTCTGGAGGGCTATACCCAATTTTTGGTTCATACTCCGGCCGAATTCCGCAATTTAGTGGAGTCGGCGGTTTATTCCCAGTATCCTGATGCGGAAATTTCCGAGGTGGATGATTATGTCAACGCCGTGCCGCATAATGTTCCCGACGAAGAGTATGATCTTTGGGGCAGCGAATTTATTCAAGCGTCGCCGGCTGCCTATCCGATTAAATGCTATCAAGAGTTTGAACACCAAATGGGTCCGAGCGAAACCCAGTTTAAGGATCCGATGGCCAGCTTGATGGATTTATGCGGCTCTTTGCGCCAGGGTGAAAATTTTTGGTTGCAAATCATCGTCATACCGACGGGATTCAGCTGGATCAAGGAATCGGAAAAAGAAATCAATAAAATTTTGGGCCGGAAAGAAAAGCCGAAATCCGGTTTGGCGGTCAAAGGAATAGAAGCGCTCGGAGAAGCCAGCGAGATATTTTATCCGATTTGGACCGATATTGAGCCGGGACTCGCTAAAGACGAGAAAGGCAAGTCCATGATGGAGCTTACTCCCGGAGAAAAACGCAAGGTTGAAGGTATCCAGATTAAGGCTAGTAAGCTGGGGTTTGAAGTCAAAATCAGGGCAGTATATATTGCCAAAAAAGACGTGATGAATAAAGCGAAGGTGGCCAACGGTTTAGTCGGATATATGAAGCAGTTCGCCAGCTTGGATTTGAATAATCTCAAGCCGGACGTAGATATGACTTTTACGAAGACCGTTTATTTTTTTAGGGAACCGCGCTTAATCAAGAAGAAAAGGAAAATTTTGACCGCTTATATAAAACGATCCGATAATCGCGGACGTTTACCCGGCCTTTACAACATTGAAGAGCTGGCGACTTTATGGCATTTTCCGGTTGAAGCCAACGTGAAAGCCGCCATGGTGCAGAAAGCTCCGGGACGTAAAGCCGACGCGCCCACATCTTTGCCGATTGCCGAAGAACATCAGCCCGGCATTCCCGACATTTTTACCGAAATCGGCACAACCGCTCAAGCGGAATCCGTTTCGGAATCGGCAGCTTCCGAAGATTTAACGGAAAAACAAGCCGCGCCGCCGGACAATTTACCTTTTATTTAACTAAACTCTCATGAAGATAGGCATTGACGCCCGCTTCTACGGCCCGGTCGGCAAAGGTCTGGGCCGCTATACGCAAGAAGTGGTTGATAATATTATCAAGATCACCAATACCGGCGGGGAGGGCGTTTTTGAGTATGTAATTTTTTTGAGTCCGGATAACTTTGACGAGTTCACTACCGATTGTCCCGGAGTCAAGAAAGTAAGGATAGATTGTCCTTGGTATGGCTGGAAAGAACAGCTGCTTCTGCCTTTTTATCTCAAGCGAGAAGATTTAGATTTGATACATTTCCCTCATTTCAATGTCCCCATACTGACGCCGGGGAAATTTGTCGTTACTATCCATGACTTGATTCTGACTCATTTTCCCACCGTAAGAGCGACCACTCATCACCATTTTTTGTATTATTTTAAAAATTTTGCCTATCGCTTGACGATTTTTTTTGCCCTGCGCCGGTCGCGCAAGATTATAACCGTTTCCGAATTTACCAAGCATGATATTATCAGCCAATTTGGGATTAGAGCCGATAAGATCGCCGTTACTTATGAGGGGGTGGCTAATTTGGCCAAGGGGCGGGATTCCTTGTTTGTCTCCAAGCTTGATAACCGGGAAATTTTAGCCCAGTATCATATTTTACAGAATTTTCTCCTTTATGTCGGCAACGCTTATCCGCATAAGAATTTAGAGATATTGCTGAAAGTCTTCAGCCGTTTGCATGGAGAATATCCGGATTTGCGTTTAGTCTTGGTCGGCAAGCCGGATTATTTTTATGAGAGGGCCCAGGAAGCGGCGCGTATTTTGAATTTATGGCAAAAGGAGAATATCAATAGCCCGGTTATTTTTCCCGGTTATGTGCCGGACGCGCAATTGGAAATATTATACGCCGAAGCGCGGGCCTATGTTTTTCCTTCTCTTTATGAGGGTTTTGGCTTACCGCCTTTAGAAGCCATGGCCAAGGCTTGCCCGGTAGTCAGTTCCGACCGCGCTTCCTTGCCCGAGATTCTTGGTTCGGCCGCGCTCTATTTTAATCCGGAGGATGAAGAAGATATGATTTTAAAGATCAAGGAGATCTTAAACGATGAAAATTTAAGGCAGCGCTTAATTGCAGAAGGCTTGAAGCAAGCGAAAAAATATAATTGGTGGGAATGCGCCCGGGAAACTTTGGCCGTTTATCAGGCGGTTCTGCGGCAATAAAAAAAGATTAATTGCGTGCGCACATGAATACAAATCAGACGCGACAAACGAATAGCGGTAATTTTGACAGAGAGCGTTTCTCCAATTTTGTCGTGGATCTGAGAAGGATAAGCAAATCGGCCGCTGATCTGAAGACGGAAGCCAAAAAGGATTCTCGCCGCGCGCGCGCCTTGATTAAAAAAAACCTCGCGGCCTATGGCGAAAAATTGGGAGCTATTAAGCGCGGCGGCACAAAGATCGGTCGACGGCTAGAAGAAAAATTTGATGTCAGTTTGGAAAAATTAAATTCGGCCGCCAAAAATCTCAAGCCTGATTTATTGGCGCCCCGCCTCCAGTGCCGCCCTAATTTCAAATGGCGGAATATTTTTAAATATTTTAATTTTTTCAGGCGCCGGAAATCTCTTAGAACCGATGAATTGCAGGCGCGCGAAAATATATTCCGACAGGCTTTGCGTTTTAAGAGTGAGCGTCATAAAGCCGGTTTATTCCGGCTAGACCGGGGCCGCGGGCGGGAGAGCGAGGCGGAGCCGTTCATCTGGTATGGCTCAATTTTGTATTTTTCCATGGTTCTTTTGATTATCATTCTTCCTTTTAAAATCTTATCGGCTTTAGACTTGTTTGATTTCAGGAATTTGGAAAAAAGAATCGCCAGCCGTTCCGAACTGGGCGTAAACAGTTTGATGGCCGCGGCCGATTCCGTTTCCAGGATGAACTTCAAGGCTGCCGATGCCGATTTCCAAGCGGCCGGCGCGAATTTTCTGGAAGCGCAGAATGACTTGAATAAAATAAATGATTCTATTTTGACGCTCGCCTCTTTTTCCGGCAATGAAAAAATAAAGGTGGCGGCGGAGGGCAAGAGATTTTTAGCGGCCGGGGCCTTGGTTTCATCCCTGGGTCGGAATCTGGTTTTAGCGACCGACAGCCTATTCAGCGGCGATAAAAATAATTTTCGCTCTTCTTTGGATAGTTTTTTATTTTATGGCGATTTGGCGGTTCAAGATTCAAAATCTTTGAAGCAGACGATTGCTAAGATAGATTCCCAAAATTTGCCGGAAGCTTATCGGCCTAAATTTGAATCTTTGAGCCAGCAGGTCACCTTGCTGTCTGATAATTTGGATAATTTTGTTTCGGCCGGAGCCAAATTAAAAGAAGTCTTGGGACTCAGCCGCGATAAGAGATATCTGCTGGTTTTTCAAAATAATGCCGAACTTCGGGCCAGCGGTGGTTTTCTGGGAAGCTACGCGTTGGTGGACGTCCGCGACGGGAAAATTCGTAATCTTGAAGTTCCGGGCGGAGGCTCGTATGACACTGAAGGTGGCATGAAAGTTAACGTAGCCGCTCCCGAACCGCTTTGGCTGGTCAATCCTCTCTGGCATTTTTGGGATGCGAATTGGTGGCCGGATTGGCCGACAACCGCCAAAAATTTAGCTTGGTTTTATGAAAAGAGCGGCGGGCCCAGCGTTGATGGCGTGATTAGCGTCACGCCGACAGTCGTGGAAAGACTGTTGGAAATCACCGGTCCGATTGATTTGACCGATGAATACGGCTTGACGATAGATAAGGATAATTTTTGGGAGACGGTCCAAAAAATTACGGAGCAGAAAAATTTAGCCAAGACGCATCCGGAAGCTCTGGTCGGCCTGCCGTCCACTTCTACGGAAATAGTGTCAGCTTTGCCCTTGGAGCAAGACTTGGAGAACAATTCTGAAAATAAACCGAAAAAAATAATCGGAGATTTGTTGGCCAAGATATTGGAGGCTCTGCCTCAGAAATTGAATAAAGAAAATTTAGTGACAATAATTACCGTCTTTGAGGAGAACATGTCCGAAAAACAGGTGTTATTTTATTTTAATGATCCGGCCCTGCAAGCGGAATTTTCCGCCCGTAACTGGTCCGGAGAAATCCGTTCGACGGATAAAGATTATTTGATGGTGGTTAACACGAATATCGCCGGACAGAAATCTGATCGCTTGATGAGCGAAAAGATAGATTTAGTGAGCCAAGCCGGCGATGACGGCAGTCTGATTGATACTTTGACCATTACCAGAACCCATAATGGCTTGAAGAACGAGGCTTTGACCGGCGTACGTAATGTTGACTGGATGAGGGTATACGTACCGGCCGGCAGCGAGCTGATCAGCGCCGACGGTTTTATCTCCCCCGACTCCCCATACCTTCAAGATAAACCGGATCCGGCCTGGGAACAATCGCCTTTGCTGGCGGCGGAGAATAGCGCTCAAAGCGACGCCGCTTCCGAAACTAAGATTTATACCGAGAACGGCAAGACCGTCTTTGCCAATTGGCTGATGGTTGACCCGGGCCAGAGCGTCACGGTTGTCATAAAATATCGTCTGCCTTTTGAAATAATCAGTCCCGAAATAGGCGGCAGTCGGTTGGAGCGCTGGAACGAATGGCTGGGATCGGACTCTTCCAAGTTATATTCTTATTCTTTATTGGTCCAGAAACAGCCGGGGGCGAGCCCTAGCGATTTTACCAGCCGCTTGTTCTTGCCGGATACTATCCGCGTCTTTTGGAGTTTCCCGGAAAATCTGTCGGATAATAACGGCTGGGATATCAGCATGCCCTTGAATTCCGATAAATATTATCCGCTTCTTTTGGAAAAAAATAAATCAATTTAAATAAACATAGTATGCCTGCAGAGAAAAAAATCAAAAGAATTTTAAAAGTCGGGATGGAGAACGCCTCCAGCCTATCATCATTTGTGGAAAGACCGGTGCCGACAGAAAAAGAGGTTGCCACTTTTGAGCGAGTCGTCGGCCGAGAAGTGCGAGAGCAGGAAATAGATTCTAATTTGACGGAAATATACCAGGATAAGAAGGGAACTAAAGTCGACGTCAAAAAAATGAATATCAAAAAGCGCCCCAGCTTCCTTATCCGCTTGTTCAAAAAATTGTTTTTGCTGGCGCTCCTAGCCGTCTCCGTCTATTTTATTTATACCCGCTGGTTCTCTAATAACAACGATGTCAACGGCCTGGAATTTAAAATTATCGCTCCGGAGAATATTTTAGCTGGTGAGGAATTTTCTTATAAAATTACCTATCATAATCCGACTAAGTATGTGCTGTCTCATGCTCGCCTGGAGGTCCAGTATCCGGATAATTTTATCTTTACCTCGGCCTCCATTTCTCCTGTCAGCGGCAATTACGGCTGGGATTTGGCCGATATGGATTCGGGCTCAACCAATTCCTTAACGGTGACCGGGCGCATTATCAACCAGCCGGATTCGGCTAATGTGATCGTGGCCTATCTCAGCTATATTCCTGGCAGTTTGACCAGCCAGTTTAAAAAAGAGGCTTCGGCTTCAACTCTGGTGAGCGGCTTAGGGTTCAACGTCGATTTGAATTATTCCAATACCGCTTTCCTTAATCAGGATAACGAAATCACCTTAGCGCTGTCCGATGTGACCGACAATTATCTCGGCGATTTCAATATTGCCTTCACCTTGCCGATGGAAGCGAACGCCGCCGTCGTATCTGGCGGAGACGGTCCGGCCTCTAGCACGCCTCCGACCGCCGGCAGTTCCACTAAGATCATGATAACAAAATCCGGCGGCGCCAGCTGGCAAGTAAGCAATTTGCTCCAGGTTTCTGGCCGTCAGGAAATTCCTTTGGCCTATAAGGTTAAGCAGAATTCTGACAATTTGGAAATAAAAGTTCGTTTGGAAAAGCGGCTGGAAAACGGCGAGGCTTATATATTCTGGGAAAAATCTTTTAAACCGGAACTGGTGTCCAGCGACCTTAATCTAACCATGATTTTGAACGGTTCCAAAAATGACGGCGCGCTTACTTTCGGACAGCCCTTGCATTATTCTTTATCCTATTCCAACCGCGGCGATGTTTCCTATAAGGATGTCGTCATTATGGCGGTTCTAAAAAGCGACTTTTTAGACTGGAACTATTTGACGGACGATAAGAAAGGCGAGGTAAGAAACAATACGATCATTTGGACCAAGCAGGAGATTCCCGAATTAGCGGAAATAAAACCGGGCGACGAGGGGACGATTGGTTTCAGCCTTAACCTGGCGGCTTTTAAAGACAGCGATCAAGGTAAAGACTTAAGCGTCGTTTCTTACGGGCAATATAGCATGAATAACCAAACGCTCAAGAGCGATGAAAATAAGAGTAATACTATTACCAGTAAAATTAACAGCGATTTATCGTTAAGCGAAACCATCCTGTATTTCAATAACGATAACATTCCGGTCGGCTCCGGCCCCTTGCCTCCTCGGGTGGGAGAGAAAACCAGCTTCAAAGTCTATTGGACCGTCAAGAATAATCTGCATGAATTGACGGATACGCGCATTGTTCTGCCTTTGCCGAGCTACGTTTCTTGGGATGGGAACAACACCACCAATGTCGGCAATATTTATTACGATGCCGCTACCCGCCAGATTATTTGGGAAATCGGCCGCCTGCCGATATCGGTTTATCGGGTAGACGCGGAATTCGGCATCAGTCTGACTCCGACTGAAGCCGACCGCAATAAAATTTTGGTATTATCGGCCGGCTCGACCGTCACCGCGACCGATACGGAAACCAAAGAGACGATTACGAAAAAAACCGGCGCTAAGACGACTAAATTGGAAGATGACGACATTGCCGGCTTGAATAATTCCGGCCGCGTAGAGTAGAAATTTTTATCAAATCGGCAATTGGACCGAATAATCGGCTTTATTATGTTTAAGATGATTAAAACTCAGAAATCCGGTTTGCGGCAGGGCATCCTCAAGACCGCCCATGGTTCTTTGCGGACGCCTTTTTATATGCCTGACGCGACTCGCGGCTTCGTCAAGCTGACCGATAACGAAGCTGTCGGCCGTACCGGCACCGAAGCTTTAGTCGTCAATACTTTTCATTTATATCTCCAGCCGGGGCTGAAGGTAATTGAGAGGGCCGGCGGACTTCATAAGTTCATGAATTGGTCCGGACCGCTATTATCTGATTCCGGCGGCTTTCAGGTATTTTCGCTTATTCATAAGAATAAGGAGATGGGTAAAATTAGCGACGATAAAGTCGTCTTCCGTTCTCCTCTGGATGGTTCTAAACATGAACTTACTCCGGAAAAATCCATGCGAATCCAATTTGCCCTCGGTACGGATATGATGGTTTGTCTGGATGACTGTCCGCCTAACGATTTTTCCCGTCCCGATTTGGAAAAAGCGGTCGTCCGTACTATCGCTTGGGCTAAGCGCTGCAAGACAGAGTACGATAAGCAAGTGAAAAAACGGCAATTAAGCGGCCTAAAAAGGCCCCTGTTGTTTGCCGTCATCCAGGGCGGAGCGGAAATAGACTTACGCGAACGTTGCGCCCGTGAATTGGTAGAAATCGGTTTTGACGGATATGGTTTCGGAGCGCGGCCGGTTGATAAGGATGGAAAATTTTTGGCCGAGGTTTTGAAAGCGACGGCCGAATTTATTCCCGCGACAGCTTTGCGCTTTGCCCTCGGTATCGGCACGCCGGAAGATATTTATCGTTGCGCTTTGATGGGCTGGGATATGTTTGATTGCGTAATCCCGACTCGAGAAGGCCGGCATGGAAAATTATTTTTTTTGAAGAAATTTCCCAAATACGAAAATGCTAATATCAATAACGCTAAATTCGCTCTTGATTTCCAGGCGGTTAATAAAAAGAGCCGCTTGCCGGAATTAAAAAATAATTCGCGCGCCTATCTCCATCATCTTTTCCGCCTGAACGAACCGCTCGGCCACAAATTAGCCAGCCTTAATAATTTGGAATTTTATCAAGAGTTTGTCCGCCTTCTGGCCGCGCCGAAGAAGAAATAGTCGGATATTGGCAAAAGCCTATTTTTAGCTTATACTACTTTAGTAATTATTAATTTAAGATATATATGATGACCAAGATTATCGCTACTATCGGCCCTAAATCTGAATCTCCGGAGCAGCTTTTAGCCCTCATAGAAGCCGGCGTGGATATTATCCGGGTTAATTTTTCCCATGCCACTTATGACCAGTATAAAAGGATTAAAAGGTTGATAGACGGCTTTAATAAAACTTCCTCTGGCCGTCAAGTCAAGATTCTGTTGGATTTGCAGGGACCGCGTATCCGGGTGGGCAGGATGCCGGAGGGCGGCCTGATTCTCCAAGACGGCGAACATCATGATTTCGTCTATTCCAAGCTTCCTTATAAGAAAGGCGGCGTTATTCCGATTGATAATTCCGATTTGCGCCGAGACATAAAAAAGGGCCAGCCTCTATATTTATGCAATGGAGAAATAGAATTGATTGTCCGGGACGTTAAAGGCCCGACCATCAGAGCCGAAGTCATTCATGGCGGTTTGCTCAGTTCCAACAAGGGCGTTAATGTGCCGCATACCAATATGAAGAAGGGCGGTTTGACTCCTAAGGATATCAAAGATTTGAAATTCGGCCTTAAGGCCGGGGTGGATTATGTCGGCTTGTCTTTTGTCCAGACGGCCGCGGATGTTCTGAAATTGCGCCGCTTAATCGGTCTCAAAAACAAGCAGGTTAAAATAGTTTCCAAGATCGAACGCGCCATCGCTTTAAAGAATATTGACAGGATAATCGTCGTTTCCGATATTATCATGATCGCGCGCGGCGATTTGGGCATTGAAACGCCGATAGAAGAGCTGCCGATAGTCCAGAAAAACCTCATTCGCCATGCCCATTGGCACAAGACCCCGGCTATCATCGCGACTCAAGTCATGACTTCCATGATTAAAAACCAGAGCCCGACGCGGGCGGAAGTATCCGATATCGCCAATGCCGTTTTAGACGGCGGCGACATGGTTATGCTATCGGATGAAACCGCGGTCGGCGATTTCGGTTTGGCGGCTGTCAGGATGCTGAAGAAAGTCATTGAAAGGACGGAGCGCTATATCAATAGGGATTGCATTGTTTGCTAAGATATAAATTTATGAAAATCAAAAACATTAAAGCTTTAGAAATTTTAGATTCTCGCGGCAATCCGACCGTGGCCGCGACTGTCATTTTAGATAACGGCGCGCAAGGGACGGCGATGGTTCCGAGCGGCGCTTCCACGGGCAGCCATGAAGCGGTGGAATTGCGCGACGGCGATACGAATCGTTATAACGGCCTCGGTGTTTTGACCGCCGTCAAAAATATTCAAGACAAGATTTTGCCGGCTTTGGTCGGGCTTGATGCGGAGAAACAGGCAGCCATAGATAAAACCATGATTGATTTGGATGGCACCGAAAATAAGGCGAAGCTTGGCGCTAATGCCATTCTGGCCGTTTCTTTGGCTTGCGCCCGTGCGGCCGCCGCCGGCTTGAATCTGCCTTTGTATGAATATTTAGCTCGTTTAAATCCCGATTTTAACGGCCATTATGAATTGCCGGTACCGATGATGAACGTTCTAAACGGCGGCAAGCACGCCAATTGGGCGACCGATATCCAGGAATATCTTATTCTGCCTGTCGGCGCCAAGACCATAGCGGACGCCGTCAGAGTCGGCGCGGAAATATACCAGAGCCTGAAGCAGGTCTTGAAGGAACGCGATTATAATACTACCGTCGGCGACGAAGGCGGCTTTGCCCCAGCTGTCGCCAGCAACGAAGAGACCTTTTCTTTATTGGCGGAGGCGGTCCGGACAGCCGGCTATGTTTTAGGCGAAGACGTGGTTTTTGGGATTGACGCCGCCGCGACCGAATTTTATGCGGATGGCGCCTATAATCTCAAAAAAGAAAATAAGACTTTAACCGGCCAGGAATTGATGGGCTTTTATACTGATCTGCAGGCCAAATATCCGATTTATTCTTTTGAAGACGTGTTTGCGGAAGACGATTGGGAATCGTTTAAAGAATTTACCGCCGCCAACAAAAATCTAGCCCAGGTTGTCGGCGATGATTTGTATGTCACCGATATCAAGAGGCTGGAAAAGGGAATCGCCGAGAAATCCAGCAATTCAATTTTAATCAAGCTTAATCAGATCGGGACTTTAACCGAAACTATCAAGGCTATTTTGTTGGCGCGCCGCCATGGGCTGACCGCCGTGATTTCCCACCGTAGCGGTGAAACCGAAGACGCGTTCATTGCCGATTTGGCGGTGGCTCTCGGGGTTGGCCAAATAAAGACCGGCGCTCCGGCCCGCAGCGAACGGACTGCCAAATATAACCGTCTCTTGGAAATTGAAACGGAATTAGGCAATCGCGCCGCTTACGCTCGTTTTCCGTTTTCTGGGAAATAATATTTTATCGAACCGCTCTTTTTAGGGCGGTTTAAAATTATATGATGCAATTTATTTTTTTCGGGGCTTCCATTGTCGTGCTTTCATCCGGGCACGCTCTTTTATGGTTTATTATCGTCAAGCTCTTCCACTTAGTCGCCATCTCCGCTCAGCTAACCGCCGCCGCCTCCATTTTTTTCTTATTATTAAGCGCTATTTTATCTTCTTATTTTATCCATCGATGGGACAATCTGGCCACTCGCTGGTATTACGCTTTTTCCGGTTTCTGGGTCGGCCTTTTCGTCAATGTCATTTTAGTGGCGATTTTTATTTTTATAATCAATTATCTTTTTCATCTCGGCGGGGTTAATGTTCCTAATATTGTTTGGCGAATAGCGCTGATCGCCGGCAGCTTGTTGATATCTATTATCGGCGTTTATCGGGCGGCCGTGCCGCATGTGGTGGAGTATGAGGTGAATATCAAAGACTTGCCGGAGGCCTGGGATAATAAAACTATCGTGCAGATTTCCGATGTCCATATCGGCCCGATTTACCGCCAAAATTTCTTCTATCGCTTGATGGACCAAGTCAACGAGCTCAAGCCGGAAGCGGTTTTTATCACCGGTGATTTGTTCGACGGAATGGAATCGGATTTTTCTTGGTTGAACCACCCCCTCAACCGCTTGGAGGCGCCCAAAGGAGTCTATTATGATTTCGGCAATCACGATTTGTACCTCGGCTTTGACCGCGTGGTTAACCTGTTGCAAGGTAACCGGGTAACTATCTTGAATAACAAATTGGAAAAGGTTGACGGTCTGCAAATAATCGGCATTAATTACTCTTTTGACAATGATTTTAATTTGGAAAAGGCCATTCTCCGGCAAGTCGGCTATAACGAAAATGAACCGAGCATCTTGCTGTTCCATGCCCCTAAAAATGTAGATTTGGCCAAGAGCGCCGGCATTGATTTGCAATTATCTGGACATACTCACGACGGCCAGCTCTGGCCTTTCAACTTCATAGCCAAATTAGCCCATCACGGTTACGGCTACGGTTTGTTTACCGAAGGAGATTTCAACCTGATCGTTAACGGCGGCGTGGGTTCTTGGGGACCGCCGATGCGCACGTCATCCAGGAGTGAAATCGTAAAAATAATTTTAAAGAAAAAATAGTTTAAGCGGCAACCATATGAATTTAGAAAAATTGCCTGAGATTTTGAAAGATGAGCCGAAATTTCGTTATGCTCAGATTAACAAGGCCCTGTGGCAGGACTATGTTTCTTCTTGGGAGGAAGTTTTCAGTTTACCCAAGGCTTTGCGGGAGATATTGGCCGAGTCTTGTCCCTTGGATATTCACGCCGAGGTATTTAAATCCGATGAGGGGCCTAAAAGCTCCAAGGCTTTAATTACTTTAAGCGACGGAGAAATGGTAGAAACGGTCTTGATCCGCCAAAAGGAAGCGCGTAATACGGTCTGCGTTTCTTCCCAGGTCGGCTGCCCTCTGGGCTGTGCTTTTTGCGCCACCGGCATGAACGGATTCAGCCGCAATTTAACGTCCGAAGAAATAGTGGAACAAGTGGTTTTTTGGGCGCGCTTCCTCAAGAGGGAAGGCAAGGGAGAAAAGATTGATAATTTGGTTTTCATGGGCATGGGCGAGCCGTTTTTAAACTATAACGAATTTATCAAAGCCGTTAAATTTTTAAATAATCCCGAAACTTGCAATATCGGCGCGCGGCGCATGTCTGTTTCTACGGCCGGATTGACCGAAGGGATAAAGCGCTTGTCCGGAGAAAAATTGCAGATTAATTTGGCTATTTCTCTCCACGCCGCTTTTGACGATTTACGCCGTTCGCTCATGCCCATCGCTAAAAAATACTCTTTGCATGACATTTTTAGGGCGGTAGACAATTATATTACCAGAACCGGACGCCGGGTCATGTTTGAATATTTAATGATTAAAGGGGTTAACGATTCCGACAAGGACGCTTTGGAATTATCCGTTTTAATGAAGAAGCCTTTGTATATGGTTAATCTGATCCCGTATAACGCTACCGGTAAATTCAAACCCTCCGACCGCGAGCGTATTGAGGCATTCAAAAAGATTTTGGAAGATAACGGCGTGCCGGCGACTGTCCGCCTTAGCTTCGGTTCGGGCATTAACGCCGCTTGCGGCCAGCTGAAAGGGAAGAAAAAATAAAATTTGTCAGTACTAATGTTATCAGATTTATCTTACATAATAAAAACCGTCCGCCGTTCGCGCCATGTGCGCCTGTCGGTTCATCCGGACGGACGGGTGATTGTTACCAAGCCCTATTTTTTAAGCCAGGCCTCGGCTGAGGCCTTTCTGTGTTCCAAAGCCGATTGGATAAGAGATAAAATAAAGTACTTTCAGGATAACCCGGCGCTTTTAGCCAAGCCGCACGATCATAGCGACTATCTCAGGCGCAAAGAAGAAGCTCGCCGGCTGGTTATGAATCGTTTGGAATATTTTAACGGTTTTTACGGCTTTAAATACAAGCGTATAAGTATCAGGGACCAAAAGACTCGGTGGGGCAGCTGTTCCCGCGCCGGCAATCTTAACTTCAGTTATCGGATTTTGGAACTGTCTCCGGCTGCGGCCGACTATATCATTGTCCATGAACTCTGCCATTTAAGCGAATTTAACCATTCCTCCCGTTTCTGGGCTTTGGTCGCCAAGACAATATCGGATTATTCGGCGAGACGCCGGGAACTAAGAGGAAAAATAATTTAACTAAATATGTTAAACTATAAAAAGAGAAAACGACTCTTGTTGCTAGGACTGTATGTTTTGGTATCCTGCGCGGCTGTTTATATATTAAAGCCGGTTTATTTACTTTCTATTATTATTGTTTTGGTACCGCCGGCGGTATTAAATTTTTTATGGTTGGAAAAATCACGGGGGAAAATTTTATTGTTTTCCGCGGCCACTACTTTGCTTTTTGCGCCTCCGGTTGAATTGTCCGCCCGCTTGGCCAATGCTTGGGACGTCCAATCCATCCTGCCTCGGCTTTTCGGCATCGCCCCGTTGGAAAATCTTCTTTTCGCTTTTTTAAATTTTTTTTGGGTCCTTTGTTTTTATGAATATTTCATTGATAGAGATAAAAGCTCTAAAATTTCTCCGCGTCTCCGCTTTATAATATTTGGATATTGCCTTTTAGCCGCCTCGGTATTCGCCGGATTTCTGATTAATGGAAATACCGTATCTTTGAATTATCATATTTTGTCAGTCATCATCCTGCTGGTGCCCGGAGTAATAATTTTTAGCCTCAAGCCGAAGCTATTAGCCAAAACCTGGCTGCCGACATTATTTTTTGCTTTCGTATTTTTTGTTTATGAAATAGTCTCTCTGTTAATCGGGAGTTGGTGGTGGCCGGGGGAATATTTATGGCCAGTTAATATGTTCGGACGGATTTTCCCCTTGGATGATGTTATAATTTGGTATCTATTATCAACGCCGGTATTGATAGGCGGTTATGAATTTTTCGTTGATGATGGAAAGTAACTGAAATTCATTCTGTCTAATGAAATAATATAGACGCTGCGATGAACCGTCGATAATTTATTTTTATAGGCTATTCGTTTAAGAATAGCCTTTTTTATTGGCAATAACTATAATTTATGGCTAAAAATGATTTTTTTTGCTATAATATTTAATTATAATTCATTAATCATATTTTTATGTTTACTTTATCGATATTGCCTTATGACAAGGCGGCGTTAGAGCCGCATATGTCGGCTAAAACTTTGGAGTTCCATTATGGCAAGCATCACCAAACTTACGTGGATAATCTGAATAAGCTGGTGGCCGGAACTGATTTAGAAAAGGAAACTTTGGAGAGCATCATTGTCAAAACGGCCAATAAGCCGGAACAAGCGGGTATTTTCAATAACGCCGCCCAGGCTTATAACCATGATTTTTTCTGGAAGGCCTTGAAGCCGACCGCAACCGTTTCCAGCCCGTCTTCGGAGTTAATCGTCCTAATTGATAAGAATTTCGGTTCGTTGGAAAATTTTTACGGCGAATTCAAGACAGCGGCCACGAGTTTATTCGGCAGCGGCTGGGTTTGGCTGGCTAAGGACGGTGAAGCCTTGAAAATCATGAAGACGGCTAATGCCGACAATCCGATTGCCCATAATCTCAAGCCATTATTCGCCTTGGATGTCTGGGAGCATTCCTATTATTTGGATTATCAGAATCGCCGCGCTGATTTTACTGAAGCGATTTTGCGCAATCTCATCAACTGGGATTTCGTGGCTTCTAATTTATAGTTTTCATTAATTAATTTTCTTCATATATTATGTATAAGAATCCTTATGCTAAGTTGAAGCCGTCTAGCCGCCGCCCTTATACAGAGATATATTTGATCCGCCACTGCCATCCGGATTACCATTTGGAAAAGAAAGTCGGGGAATACAATATGCCTTTGTCAAAAACCGGTTTGAAGCAGAGGCAGTATTTGACCAAAAAATTATTGAGCCTGAAGATTGACAAAGTTTATGCCAGCGGTTTGAGACGCGCCCAGGAAAGCGCCGCCCCTTATTTAGCCAAGACCGGCCAGGCTATGAATATTGACCAGCATCTGGATGAAATAAATTGGAAAGACTGGTACCGCCTCAAGTATTTCAATATGTCCGAAAAAACCAGAGAGAAAAAGATGCAGCGCTATAAGGTTTTGGACAAGGAGTTGGATAAATTGCAAACCATTACGCGTCGGGCTATCGCCGATATCTTCCGTCGAGACAAAGGCCAGCGCGTAGCGGTATTTTCCCACGGAAACTTTATCCGCGCCTTGTTGACCGGCATCTTGAACGCCGATGTTATCGGTTTCTTATCATTGGAAATATTCCAATCATCAATCAGCAAGGTAGTTATTGATCGCGACGGTTATATAAAAATTAGTTTCATTAATGACGCCGGCCATTTACCGTCTCCGCCGACGGAAGACCTTTATATCACTCTGGTCGATTAAACTTTAGCATCATATGCGTATTAAAGTCCTCTCGGAAAAATGTTTAACAATTTTTGGCTTTATTTTAGGCGGAATTATTTTTGGCCGGATTTTGATATTGCCGATGCCCGCGGCCGCCGCGCTTAATTTGGACGGCCGCATTCTTTTGCAGGTTGAAGCCCATGGCGAAGCTTGGTATGTCAATCCGCTGGACAGTTCGCGCTATTATCTCGGCCGTCCGGCCGACGCCTTTAATCTCATGCGCTCATTCGGATTGGGCGTCACCAATGCCGACTTGGCGCAATTTAAGATTAGCGCTCCGGCGCGTTTATCCGGCCGGATTCTATTGCAGGTCCAAGACAAAGGCCAGGCTTATTATGTTTCTCCGACCGACAGGAAATTATATTATCTCGGCCGTCCGACCGACGCTTTTAATGTCATGCGGTCGCTGGGTTTGGGTATTACCAACTCTGATTTAGCCACAATCAAGGCCGCTTCTTCCCAATCGCTTCTGGCGTCAAACACTGCCAATTTGGACACGCCTCTGGTTTTTGCCTTTAAATATAAGAGTAATGATTATAGCCTTAATCAGAATTTGTCCTCCTCTTTATTTGATGCTTATGAGTCTTCGGCTAAAGTCTACTCTTATTCCGGCACCGCCGTTTCCGAACAAGCTTTGCGGGAGTCTTTTTACGCTTTATTTTTTAATATAAAGCCGGGAGATACCTCGCTTAACGATTTGATCGCTAAAATTAAAGCTATCGCGACCAATAACAATTGGACCGACGATGAAACAGCGGAATTTACTTTGGCGCTTGTTCAATTTATTCCTTATGACAGCGCTAAGCTGGCCGCGGGGAATAATCGCAACAATAATCCTTATTATCCCTACGAGACCTTATTTCTTGATAAAGGCGTTTGTTCCGATAAGACTTTTTTGGCCGTTGCCTTGTTAAGAAAATTAGGCTTCGGCGCCGCCATTTTGGATTTCCCGACCGCTAACCATAGCGCGGTCGGAATCGCTTGCCCGGTCAGCCAGTCATTGAACGGTAGCGGTTATTGCTATGGCGAGACGACCAATTATTTCCCAATCGGCGTAGTGCCGCCCAGTTTAAGTTCCGGCCAAGCCCAGACCGCCGCCGATGAATTTTCCGGACTTTTTGATGCCGCTCATTTGGGAGCCATGGAAATTTATCAAAAAACCTCCGGCCAGATTTATTATGGAGTAGCCGCTACCCGTTCGCAGGTTGATTCTCTAAAAGCCGCTAAAGATTATTTAAATACGCAGAGTCCGATTCTGGATGCGCAAAACGCCGCTCTGACCAGCCAAGAGACGGAAATATCTTCTCTCAAGGCCCAGATGGACTATTATTATAATAGCGGTCAGATCGCCGAGTATAATAGCTTGGTTCCGGGGTTTAACGACTTGGTTGACCGATATAATACCGCTTTAAGTTCTTATAAGGCGGCTATCGGCGATTATAACCAGAAAGTAGCTGATTTCAATCAGGCCTTTAAAGATTTTTACCAAAAATAGGCTAATATCAAATAAATAATTTACTTTGAGAAATTTCGGTTTAAGCTTGACAATATTATTGATTTGAGATATCTTTATAGCAGAGGTTTTTTACCTTTGGCCGCGAGCGCGGTCTTTTATTAATTATCATGCCCCTATTGGTCGAACGGCCATTATTTTTCTTGCCTTAACGACTTAAGGTGAACCAGGGGCAGAAGTAACAGGCTACGGCCTAAAAAGAAAAAATATGTCTAACTTACCAAAAATTGAAGACATGCTCAAAGCGGGCATGCACTTCGGCCATCGGACTAACCGCTGGCATCCGAAAATGAAACCATTTATTTTCACTTCCAAAAATGGTGTTTACATCATTGATTTGAAAAAAGCTCAGGAAAAATTGCAGGAAGCTTTGGAATTCATCACTAAATTGGTCGCCGAAGGCAAAAGCATCTTATTTGTCGGCACCAAGAGCCAAGTAGCCGCTCCGCTTAAAAAAATGGCGGAAGAGACCGGGCAGTCTTACGTGGTCGGCAAGTGGTTGGGCGGTTATCTGACTAATTTTCCGATTGTTAAAAAATCAGTTAAAAAATATTTGGATCTTATTGAAAAGAGAGAAGCGGGTAAGCTGGATAAATATACCAAGAAAGAACGTTTGAATTTTGACCGCGAAATAAAAAAATTGGAAGTGCGCGTCGGCGGCTTAGCCGGCTTGAACAAGCTCCCCGATGCTCTATTCGTCTGGGATATTAAAGAAGAAGAAACGGCCGTGAGAGAAGCCCGGCAGAAGAATATTCCGATTATCGCCATTTGCGATACCAATGTTAATCCGGAAGAAGTAAACTATCCGATTCCGGCCAATGACGATTCCACTAAAACCATTAAGTTGCTGCTGGAAGCCATCAAGGGCGCGGTTTTGGAAGGGAAAAAGAACGTTAAAGAAGCTTAATCTTTGGTTTAAAGGGTAGGTTCAGAATAATTTGTAATTTATAATAATATGGAGCTCATAAAACAATTACGCGAAATGACCGGCGCCGGGATGGTTGATTGCAAGAAAGCGCTTGATGAAGCCGGCAACGATATCAATAAAGCCGTAGAAATATTACGCAAGAAGGGCATCTCTAAGGCCGCTAAACGGACTGACCGAGAGACCAACGAGGGCGTGATCAAAGTGACTGTTAATGATGATAAAACCGAAGCTTATATAGTCCAGCTTAACTCGGAAACCGATTTTGTTTCTCGCAACGAAAAATTTCAGACTTTGGCCGATGACGTGTTATCCGTTGTTAAAGCCAGCAAGCCGGCCGATATGGCCGCTTTGTTAGCCTTGCCTTTGGGCGGCGGTACGGTTGAAGAAGCCGTCGGGACTCTAAGCGGCACTATCGGCGAAAAGATGGAAATCAAACAGTTTGAAATCATTAGCGGCGCTTCGGTCGCTTCCTATTCTCATTTAGGCGGACGTATCGGCGTTTTGGTCGCCTTGGACCAACCCGGTAAAGAGGCTTTGGCGTCAGATATCGCCATGCATATCGCCGCCGCCAACCCGAAGTATATTCTACCTTCCGAAGTTGACCCGGCCGAGATGGAGAAAGAGAAAGAAATCTATAAGGAATTATTAATCAAAGAAGGCAAGCCGGCCGATATGGTTGATAAAATCGTGATCGGCAAGATGGGCAAATATTATTCCGAAGTCTGTTTGGAGGAACAAGAATATATCAAGGATGATAAGAAAAAGATAAAAGATATTCTGGGCGGAGCCAAAATTCTGAAATTTGTCCGCTACTCTCTATAATTTTCACGCTAATTCAGTTTAAGCCCCTCTTGTTAGGGGCTTAATGCTATTTAATTATTTTATCGCATGTTAATAGCTCAAGTACAATTTGCGCCTTGGGATAAAGTTTATAATTTTTCTTTAGCCGGTTTGGATTTGGCGCCCGGAGATCATGTTATAGTCAAAACCGAACTTGGCACTGAACTGGGAAAAATCGTTAAGATATTTAAAGAAGAACAGGACGGAAAAAATTCTCGCGAAATCAAGCCGATAATCAGGAAAGCGGAGTATGACGATATTGCCAAACTTCCCAGCCCGCTTCAGAAAGAAGAGGTGATGGATTTTTGCCGAGAAATGATTGCCAGGCACGATTTGCCCATGAAATTGGTCGATGTCCATTTCGCCTATGAAAACAATCGTTTCAATTTCGCTTTTATTTCCGATAGCCGAGTTGATTTCAGGGAATTAGTCAAAGACTTGGCCGGACGATTTAACGCCAGCATCAGACTGACTCAAATCGGAACTCGCGATGAAGCTAAAGTGACCGGCGATTGCGGGCCTTGCGGCCGGGGATTATGTTGCCGCAGCTGCTTGGACCAGTTTTCTTCCATCACTTCGGAAATGGCCGAAGCTCAACAGGTCGTTCACCGCGGCAGCGATCGTATTTCCGGCATGTGCGGCCGCCTGATGTGCTGTTTGTCTTATGAATATGAGGGCTATAAAGAAATGGCCGGAGAACTGCCTCCCATCGGAACAAAAGTTAATGTTGACGGAGCCCGCGGCGTAGTCATCGGCCACCATATTCTCAAACAGACTGTCGATGTCAGGATTTCCGGAGAAAAAGAGGGCGACCGCGACACTGTCATCCAGGTAGATATCAATCGCCATAAAAAGAAAGAAACTGAAAAAAAATAAAATTTATTCTAAAAAACCGCCTTTGATTCGGGGCGGTTTTTTAATTTTATCAACTTCTTTATAATTTTAAACTTTTTTATAAATATGCTATAATTTATTAGTAATTCATTAATATTAATTTTATGAAAAAGATAAATGTCGCCATTAACGGTTTCGGCCGTATCGGCCGCGCCGCCATGAAAGTAATCTGGATGCGCTTTCCTTATATGAATGTCGTGGCTATTAATGATTTAACCGACGCCGCCACCTTGGCGCATCTTCTCGCTCACGATTCCTGCTACGGTTCCACTAACCAAAAAATTACCGCCGCCAAAAACACTATCACCGTCGACGGTCATAAAATTCCGGTCTTGGCGGTTAAAGATCCGAGCGAACTTCCTTGGAAAGAATTAAAGGTTGATATTGTTTTGGAATGTACCGGACGTTTTACCAATAAAGAAGCGCTTAATCTGCATCTTCAAGCCGGCGCCAAAAAAGTTATTCTATCCGCTCCGGTTAAAAAAGGCGGCGTCAAAATAATCGTGCCGGGAGTTAATTTGGATAAAATTACCAAGAAGGACGATATTTTATCCTGCGCTTCATGCACGACGAATTGTTTGGCCCCGTCCACTAAGGTAATCAAAGATAATTTTGGCATTAAGAAGGCTCTTATGACCACGGTTCATTCTTATACCGCCGATCAAAACTTGGTTGACGGTCCGCATAAAGATTTGAGAAGAGCCAGGGCGGCCGCCATCAATATTATTCCGACCACGACCGGGGCGGCTATCGCCACTACCGAAACTATCCCGTCCTTGAAAGACAAGTTTGACGGTTTGGCGGTGCGCGTTCCGACTCCGGTCGGGTCTTTATGCGATACCGTTTATCTGCTCAATAAGAAAACAACGGTTGAAAAAGTTAACCGGGCTTTTGTCAAAGCGGCGCGCGGTAAAATGCGCGGCATTATTGAAGCCTCCAATGAAGAGCTGGTGTCTACCGATATTATCGGCAATTCTCACAGTTCAATTATTGATTTAAAAAATACCAGAATAGTTGATGGCGACCTGTTGAAAGTCATCGCTTGGTATGATAATGAATGGGGCTACTCCAATCGTTTCGTGGAACTGGCCGATTATGTAAAGAAATATCTTTAATAATTTTAGAGTGTTAACAAACTAATAATAATTATATGAAATTAGCCAACAAAGTCGCCGTTGTTACCGGCGCCGCCAGCGGTATCGGTTTAGCTATCGCTAATCTTTTTGTGGCCGAGGGCGCTAAAGTTGTCTATTCGGACATTAATGAATCAAATTTGAAATTGGACGGCGCCAAGGCGGTATTCGTGAAGTGTGACGTATCTCAGCCGGCCGAGGTGGACGCGCTGGTTAAAGCGGCGGTGGATAAATTCGGCCAGCTGGATATTATGGTTAACAATGCCGGCATCGGCGGCTTAGGCGGAATTCTGGATGTAAAAGACGCGGACTGGGAAAAAACTTTAAAAATAAATCTTTTCGGCGTCATGTATGGCGCCCGAGCGGCCGGTCAGGCCATGAAAGCGGCCGGTATCAAGGGTAATATCATTAATATGAGCTCTATTCTCGGATCGGTCGGAATGGCTTCAACCATCGCCTATTCCTCGGCTAAAGGCGGCGTAGTGCAACTGACTCACGCCGGGGCTTTGGATTTGGCGCCTCTGGGCATAAGAATGAATGCCATTGCTCCGGGCTTTATCGCCACTAATATGACTAAAGACATTCTGACTGATGAAAATTTTAGCAATATGGTGAAAGCTAATACTCCCCTAGGCCGTGTCGGCGAGCCGAACGATATCGCTCAGGCGGCCCTATATTTAGCCAGTGATGACGCTAAATATGTGACCGGCACTGTCATCTATGTTGACGGCGGCTGGACGGCTAGATAAGTTATTGGTCCGCAGATTAGCAATATCATGACTAAGACAGATATTATCAACAAGATATCTTTAGCCGGCCTCGTCGGTCGCGGCGGCGCTTCTTTTCCGACAGCTCAAAAATGGACGGCCGTCAAAAATGCTTTGAAATCCAAAAAATTGGGATATATTATCGTCAACGGAGCCGAAGGGGAACCGGGTGTTAATAAGGATGGCTATATTATTGCCAAATATCCTAGTGAAGTTATGGCCGGCATTTATGCGGCCGATAAATTTTTAGGAACGGCCAAGATAAAGAAAATTTATTTCTTTTTATCCCATGAATATTATCAGAAATATGCCGGGGGTTTAAAGAGTGTCTTAGCCGCTCATCAGTATGCCGCGTTCAGAAAAAAAATAGAATTTTTTATCAAGCCGGAGAAGCTTACCTATATCGCCGGAGAAGAAACCGCTCTTTTAAATCTGATTGAAGGCCGGAAAATCCAGCCGCGTTTAAAACCGCCATATCCGACCGAGAGCGGGCTGCATCATCACCCGACTCTGATTAACAATACGGAAACTTTCTATAACGTCGGCCGTTTGGCGCGGGGCGAATATAAAGAAGATCGTTTTTATACGGTTACCGGAGCAGTCAAACATCCCGGCGTTTATCAACTGCCGATTAATTTGAGCATTGAAGAAGTTTTGGCCAAAACTGATAACCGGCCGGCTTACCCTTTTTTTGTCCAGACCGGCGGGGAAGCGAGCGGAGAAATATTTAATGCCTCGCAGCTGCACAATCCGATTGAGGGCGCCGGTTCAATCATGGTTTATAATTTGGAAAAAACCGACCGCAAAAAATTGCTTAAGTATTGGTTGAGATTTTATAACGAACAGAGCTGCGGCCAATGCGCGCCCTGCCGTGAAGGCACTCATCGCCTCTGGGAAGAAATAAATAAGAAAAAAGTTGATTATGAATTGTTTTGGGAAATAGTTAATTCTCTGGAAGAAAGCAGTTTCTGCGGCCTCGGTTCTTCTTTGCCCGTGCCGCTCACAAGCTATTTTAATAACATAGTAAAAAAATAAATTTAATTTTATGGAAAAAGACAAGCAAGTTAAAGAAAAAAAAGTTAAGTTGACGCCGGTTTTTGATAATTTTGAAACCGCCCTGCGGGTTTGGTGGAAAAATTTAAAGAAAATCGTTTATATTTATCTGTGGGGTTTGGCTTACGCCCTTATCCCGATGGTTATTATCGCCATTTTTTTAGGCGCAAATTATTGGCTGGGCGGCCGCCTTGGTTTCGGTTTTCGGGTTTCTACCGTGGTGGTTGCTTTGTTGGGATTTTTAGTATCTTTATACTTTTTGGTGCGGGCATATTTGGGCATATTCCTTTTGGTCAAGCATGACTACAGCGGCCAGGAGAAGGCGCTATTCCAAGAAACCCGCCGCTATTTCTGGCCCTATCTGGGCATTGCCGTCCTAACTTCAATCTTTATTTTGCTGTGGAGTCTGCTTTTGATTATCCCCGGCATTATCTACTCGGTTTTATATAGTTTCGCCTGCTATGTCCTGATATTTGAGGATAAGCGCGGATTAACGGCTATCCGCCGCAGCGTTCGTTTGGTTACCGGTTATTTCTGGCCGGTATTGGGACGTTTTTTATTTTTAGGCGTTATCGTTTGGGTATTTTCGCTGTTGATATCAATTCCAGTATCTTTAACCGACTCCGGCAGTTTATTCCATTCCATCTGGGGAGGAATCGTCCAGGTTATCAGCTTTTTAATCGGCCCGATTGTTCTGGTTTATACCTATAATATCTATAAAGAACTTGTTGCCATTAAAAAATAATGACTCTGACAATCAACAATAAAATCTTGTCGGCCAAATCAGGCCAGACTATTTTGGAAATCGCCCAAACCAACGGTATCAAGATACCGTCTTTGTGCTATCATCCCGATTTGGACGTTAAAGCGAATTGCCGGGTTTGCGTCGTGGAGATAAAAGGACGTGACCGATTGGTGACCGCTTGTTCTACCGCTGTCAAAGCGGGTATGGAGATCATGACGGACAGCCCGCGAGTCAAAAAAGCCAGAGTTATGAATTTGGAATTGATCCTTTCCGAGCATACTAAGAAATGCGACGATTGCCTGGCTTTTCCCGATTGCGAATTATTAAAGCTGACTAAAGATTATCGGGTTCGGACAGATCGCTTGCCGCCTCGCAAACACGGACGTAAAACTTATCGCTTTGCTAACGCCGTGGAAATAGACGGCGAACAATGCATTGATTGCCAGAATTGTATCAGCGCTTGTCATAATCAGGGCATAGATTATTTGGAAATAGTCGGTTCCGGCAGCCGGCAGGAGATTGTCCCGGTGAAGAATAAGGACAAGGCCTGCGTTTATTGCGGTCAGTGCACGGCTCACTGTCCGTCCGCTTCGGCGCAAGAGCAAAGCGCCTGGCCGGCGGTAGAAAAAGCGCTTCAAGACAAGAATAAAATTGTCATCGCTCAGTTCGCCCCTTCTATCCGCGTCAGTCTCGGCGAAGAATTCGGTTTGCCTAATGGCGCTAATTGCGAGGGCTTAATTTATACTGCTTTAAAAAAATTAGGGTTTGATAACGTCGTCGACGTTAATTTTGGCGCTGACATTACGACGATGGTGGAAGCGGAAGAATTGATGGAGCGTTTGGCGGACAAGAAAGCAGTTTGGCCGATGATGACTTCTTGCTGTCCGGCCTGGGTCGCTTACGCGGAATTTTATCATCCGGAACTGTTACTTAATTTAACGACCGCTCGGTCGCCGCATCTCCATCTGGCCGGAGCTTTAAAAACGTATTGGGCGGAAAAAAATAAGATCAAGCCGCGCCGGATCGTTGTGGTCTCCATCATGCCTTGTACCGCCAAAAAATATGAAGCTTCCAGAAAAGAATTATGGCTAGAAGGGCGCCCTTTGGTTGATCATGTCTTGACGACCAGAGAGTTGGCCTATTTAATCAAGAAGCATAAAATTGATTTTAAAAATTTACCGTCCACAGAAGGAGACAAGATGTTCAATCACGGCAGCGGCGCCGCCGCTATCTATGGCGCGAGCGGCGGGGTGATGGAATCGGCGCTCAGAACCGCCTTATCGTTAGCTTGCCGTCAGGTTAAGACAGCCAAAAATAAAAAAAATTCTATCTGCCATGAACGTTTGGAATTTAAAGACGTCCGCGGTTTGACCGGTTTTAAGGACGCGAGCGTGGATATCGGCGGACGCCGGCTTAAAGTCGGAGTGGTCAACGGTCTCAATAATTTTCATCAAGCCTTGCCAAAACTCAAAAAATACCATTATATAGAAGTAATGGCTTGCCCCGGCGGCTGCATCGGCGGCGGCGGGCAGCCCATTCCCACTACCGATGCTATCAGAAAAAAGCGCCTGGAAGGGCTCTATAGCATTGATAAAGGCCGGCAGGTTAGGCGCGCCCATGAAAATGAAGCCATGCTCAGGTATTATGATTGGGCTAAGCGTCCGGGTTTCAGCGCCAAATTGCTGCACACTAAGTTTAAAACGACTCGCTCTTAATTATGGATATTCCCGTTTATATAAAAAATACCGTCGCCTCTTTGCAAGCTTCGGGTTACGAGGCTTATATTGTCGGCGGCTGCGTCCGCGATATCCTGATGGGCAAGGAGCCCAATGATTGGGATATAACGACTAATGCTTTGCCGGAGGAAGTCCTGCAAGTTTTTAAGGATGCCAAATACGAGAATGTTTTCGGTACAGTGCTCTTGCCCATTAGGAAAGAGCCTTTAGACGGTGAAGCCAAAGGACAGCTTGAAGATGTCATAGAAATTACCACTTACCGGAGCGAACAGGGATATTCCGATCGCCGCCACCCCGATATTGTTAAGTTTGAAAAAGATTTGGATAAAGATTTGGAGCGCCGGGATTTTACCGTTAACGCCTTGGCTTTGAACCCCGGCGAGCCGGATAAAATAATTGATTTGTTCGGCGGTGAAAAAGACATTAAAAAAAGAATTATTCGCGCCGTCGGCCAGCCCGAGGACCGTTTTAAGGAAGACGCTTTGAGGATGATGCGGGCGGTCAGATTCGGCGTTCAGCTTGGTTTTGCTTTAGAGCCGAAAACTCAGCGGGGCATAACCAAATTGGCCGGCAGTTTGAAATTTGTTTCGGCCGAACGGATACGCGATGAACTTATTAAAATATTATCTTCCGACCGACCGTCCGAGGGAATTATGCTTCTTCATGACTGCAAACTATTGCAGTATATTTTGCCGGAGTTGGAACAGGGCGTCGGCGTGAAGCAGGACCGCCATCATATCCATCCGGTCTTTGTCCATAACATCTTAGCGCTCAAGCATTGCCCTAGTCGAGAATGGCCGGTGCGATTGGCGGCTTTGTTGCATGATATTGCCAAGCCGAAGACGCGTCAGATTATCAAAGGCATCGCCACTTTTTATAACCATGAATATGTCGGAGCGAAAATGACCGACAAGATAATGAGCCGCTTGAAATTTTCTACCGAAGATCGGACGCGGGTCGTTAATTTGGTCAAGAATCACATGTTCTATTATAATGTCGGCGAGGTGACCGCGGCTTCGGTCAGGCGCTTGATAGTCAAGGTGGGCCGCGAAAACCTTAAGGATTTGATTGACCTGCGCGTCGCCGATCGCTTGGGCTCCGGCACGCCGAAAGCCATGCCTTATAAGCTGCGCCATCTGCAGTATATGCTGGAGAAAGTCCAAAACGATCCGGTGTCCGTTAAAATGTTGAAGATAAACGGAGAAGATTTGATGAAGCTTTTGGATATACAACCCGGGCCGAAGATCGGCGCTATTTTAGATGTATTATTGGGGGAAGTTCTGGAAGACCCCGAACTTAATACTAAAGAGAGCCTGAAAAAAGAAGCCGGTAAATTAGCCGATTTGAATTTGGAAGAATTAAGAAGCCGAGCCAAGGAAGTGATTGAAGAAAAGCGACTGGAAGAGGACAAGGAAATTAAAAAACATTATAAAGTTTAATTTATATAATATGAAGAATTTGATAAGGCTTAATAAAGCTGGCCTAAAAAAAGCTTTGTTGGCGACGGCTATCTTTATCGTCGCTTTGAGCGCGTCTGCTTGCAGTATTAATAATTCAGCGGGGACAAACAATAGCTCCGCGCCGGCAACGCCGGTTGATAACAATACCACTATGAAAACTTTAGACGGCCAAGAAGATTTGTTCGCGCAATATTCTCAGGCGATTGTTAAAACCAGTTTAGGCGACATTACGGTTAAGCTGTATGGCGAGGATTCGCCCGTAACCGTTAATAATTTCTTGAATCTGGCCAAACAAGGATTCTATAACGGCACTAAGTTCCACCGGGTCATCAAGGATTTTATGATTCAAGGCGGCGATCCTTTAAGCAAAGAGGCCGATACTTCTCTCTGGGGAACCGGCGGGCCGGGTTATAAATTTGGTGACGAATTCAACAGCCATAAATTGGTAGCGGGCAGTCTGGCGATGGCCAATTCCGGCAGCAACACTAACGGTTCTCAATTTTTTATCGTTACTGCGGCGTCAACTCCTTGGTTAGACGGCTATCACGCTAATTTCGGCCAAGTCGTAGACGGCATGGATGTGGTCAAGAAAATTGAGGCGGTGGAAACCGTTAATCCGGCTATCCATGACGACCGGCCGGTAAAAGATGTCGTTATTAATTCCATTGAGCTCTTGAAATAATTCATATGCAAGTATATTTGGACAACGCCGCCACTACCAGGCTGGAGCCAAAAGTCTTGGCGAAAATGAAGCCATATTTGACGGCTAAATATGCCAATGCTTCTTCTATCCATCTTCCCGGCCAGGAGGCCTTCCTGGCCCTATCTGAGGCGCGTCAGCGGGTAGCCAGGCTGATAGGCGGGGAAGCCGAGAACATAGTCTTTACGTCCGGCGCGACCGAGGCCAATAATCTGGTTATTAAGGGGGTGGCGCGAGCAAACCGCAGCGCGGACAGGAATAAGATAATCATCTCGGCTTTGGAGCATCCCTGCGTCCGCGAATCGGCCTTGGAATTGGAAAGGGAAGGTTTTAAAGTAGAATTCATTCCCGCCGATTCGGAAGGCATAATCCGTCCGGCGGCCCTAGAAAAGCTGATTGATAAAAATACCATCTTGGTTTCAGTCATGGCCGTCAATAACGAAATCGGCACTATCCAAGATATCGCCGCTCTCGCCAAAATCGCCCATCACCACGGCGCTTATTTCCATAGCGATGCCGTTCAGGCCGTACCTTATCTTAAATTGGATGTTAAGAAGCTAGGCCTTGATTTTATGACCTTATCGGCTCATAAATTTTATGGCCCCAAAGGAGTCGGCCTGGCCTATATCAATCGTAAGATAAAATTGCGCCCCTTGATTGTCGGCGGCGGGCAAGAAGACGGCTATCGAGCCGGCACCTATAATTTGCCCGGCATTATCGGTTTGGCGGCGGCTTTGGAATTAGTTTACCAAGATCGTGGCGCTTATTTAAAGAAGGCCAGCGCTTTGCGGGATTATTTTTGGAAAAAAATAAAACAAGAAATTCCGGAAGTAAGATTGAACGGCAGCAAAACCAAGCGCGTGCCGGCTAACCTTAATATCATGTTCGGCTATATTGAAGGAGAAGCGATCCTAATGGATTTATCCTCCAAGGGAATTTATGTGTCTACCGGTTCGGCCTGTTCAGCCACTAATCTCAAAGCCTCCAATGTTTTAATGGCTATCGGGCTGGATAAAAACTTTTTGAACAGCAATATCCGTTTCTCTCTGGGACGCTATAATACCAAGGAGGAAATAGACTACGCGGTTAAGCATTTAAAAGATACGGTTAAGCGCTTAAGAAGCTTTTCTCCGATTGATATAAAATAATATTTATGTTAATGATAATTTAATTTTTTATTTTGTATATGGCTCTCAATTATACTAAAAAAACCATCAATCATTTTCTGAAACCGCAAAATATCGGTCGTCTAAATGATCCCGACGGCTACGCGCAAATCGGCAATATGGTTTGCGGCGACCAGTTGGATTTTTTCTTAAAAGTGGAAAAAGGGAAGATCAAGGATGTTAAATTCTTGTCTTTCGGCTGCGCTTCCAATATCGCCACCGCCTCTATTTTGACGGAAAAAGTGAAAGGTCTGACAGTCGCGCAAGCCAAAAAATATAATTGGCAGAAAGTCGTTAAAGAGTTGGGCGGCTTGCCCGATCAGAAGGTTCATTGTTCAGTCATGGCCGTACAAGGCTTGCAAAAGGCGATTGACGATTATGAGAAGAAAAATAAAATTATCAAGAAACCGGTTGTTGCTGCTCGGAAGCAAGCGGCTGTTAAGAAAAAATAGTCCTCCCGCCGGACACGTTAGTTGAAAAATACTAGCTATATTATAGAAATTAAAAACCCTCAGTTTTAACTGGGGGTTTTATTTTCTTGAGAAGCCTTTATTACCACTTAATTTGTCCAAGTTTTAATAAAGCAAGCAGGGCGCAGGGAAGCGCGCTAGCCTCCTGAAAGAGCCCAGATTCGATAACGCTTCGGAATTCATCCAAAGGAACTTCTAATGTTTCCATTATTTCATTCCTGTTTAAATCTCGGGCACCTTGAATGCGCTTAAGATCAGTCGCCATCATCATATGGGCGGGAAGGCCATGGTCATTTGGTCCGGCACCGCGATATTTGCCGGTCTCAATAAGAATTTTCCCTAAATAAGACCAGTCTCCATTGCCATAACCGGTTTCTTTCAGATAAATTTCTTTGGTTTTTTCTAAGATTTCTCCGGCGCTTGCTCCAGGATCAATCTTGCCGATGCCGCCGGGAGGAAGTTCCCAACTGGCTTGATTAACCCCTGGTTTCCATTGGACCAAGGTAATTACATTATTATTTTCAGTGATTCCAAATACCACGCACCATCCGAAATGCCGGATAAGAGAATAATAATCCTCATTTCCATTGCCGGTCTGCAATGTGTAGCTCAGAACCTGACCAAAATAAGGGACTTTTTCGCCCAGCTTGTAGTCTCCCACAAGCGGCCATCCTTGAAATTTAACTTGGCCGGCGATTTCCTTATAGCGCTCAATCACGCTATTACTGTTTTTTTCCATACAAATTTATTTTAAATGTACATACTTCTAATAAATTTGATTAAATTATATCATTAAATATGATATATGTCAATAATGAATAAATTATTAATAATTAGCCAAAAAATCAGTAACAAAAAACACCTCCCGAGCGGGAGGTGTTTTTTTATCTATTCAGTTCATCTAAAATTCATTAGAATCTCTTTTCGAGAGGACGAGCCTCATTGACAACAACCTTGCGGCCGTCTAATTCCTGGTCGTTGTACATAGCGATAGCTTTTTCCGCTTCATCGTCATTTTCCATTTCCACGAAGCCGAAGCCCTTGGAACGATTGGTCATTCTGTCCATGATAACTACCGCGGAGATAACCTTACCAGCTTTAGAGAAAGCATCCGCTAAAGCCTGATCGGTGGTCTTAAAATTTAAGCCGCCGACAAATAATTTTTTCATCTTGTTTGCTTTTACTTAATTTATTAACGTAAGACGACCTTTTATCAAAGAAAAAACGGATGTTGGTCCGCTTTTCTTTAAAAATTGCTTACCTATGATATAGTATAGCCTATTTTCAGGAGGAAGTCAATAGTTGAGATAATTAGGAGATGTTTACTTTAACGCCCCGGCTCATAGAAGAGGAGAAGCTGATATTCTTGATGAAGCTACCTTTAGAAGAGGATGGTTTGGCTTTTTTCAGAGTATCCAATAGAGTCTGATAATTTTCCACCAATTTAGCGGTATCAAAACTTACCTTGCCGATAACGGTGTGGACATTGGCGGTATCGTCATTCTTAAAGCTTATTTTGCCTTTCTTTAATTCTTCCACGCTCTTAACCGGATTGACGGTTACGGTATCGTTTTTAGGGGAAGGCATTAAGCCGCGGGTACCCAATATTTTAGCGATAACGGCCAAGTTCTTCATTAAAGCCGGTTCGGCAATGGCTACCTGAAAATCGGTTTTTTCGGTTTTTTTAATTTCATTGATCAAATCTTCGCCGCCGACGAAATCGGCCCCGGCCGCTTTAACGGCTTTTTCATTTTCCGGGGAAACAAAGGCGGCGATCTTTACACTTTTGCCGGTGCCATGAGGCAGGCTGACGGCGCCGCGCACTTGCTGATCGCCTTTCTTGGTGTTGATGCCTAGATGGAAGTGAGCCTCTACTGAAGCGTCAAATTTGGTTTTGCTGATCTTTTTAACGATTTCCAGAGCCTCTTCCGGGGTATAGGTTTTCAAGCGGTCATAGACGGAAGAATAATCGGTCTTTTTAGCCGCTTTAATTTTTTTGACAGTTTCCTTCTTAGCTTTAGTAGCCTTAGGGGCTTCTTCTTTTTTGTCTGCTTTTTCTGTTTTTGCCATAGATTTATTTCGTGGTAATATCGTCTGCCAGCCGACAGACTCCCACAATTAATTAATTATTTATTTTATCTCTACGCCCATTTGGCGCGCGGTGCCGGCAACGATTTTTTTGGCCGCCTCTATATCGTTAGCGTTCAAATCGGGCATTTTTACTTTAGCGATCTCTTCCAGCTGAGATTCGCTGATTTTACCGACTTTTTCAGTCAGGGGTTTGCCGGAACCTTTTTTAATGCCGGCCGCTTTTTTGATTAATTCGGAGGCCGGAGGGGTTTTCAGGATGAAATCATAGCTGCGGTCTTCATAGACGGTAATTTCCACCGGAATGATATCGCCGGCTTTATCCTTAGTTTTATCGTTGAATTCTTTACAGAATTGGGCGATATTCAAGCCATGCTGGCCTAAAGCCGGACCGACCGGAGGCGCCGGATTAGCTTGCGCTCCAGGAATTTGCAATTTTATTTTGGTTTTTATTTTTTTAGCCATATTATTATTTATTTGATTCGGAGCGTTAGAAGCCCGCTCGTTTCATTATTATTCAATATTATTCAATCTGGAAATTATACTTTTTTAATCTGCAAGAAGTCCAGTTCCACCGGCGTTTCCCGTCCGAACATAGATACGGAAACCTTGACTTTGCCCTTGGCTTCGTCAATGGCGGTAATTTTTCCTTCCATGTTTTTAAACGGGCCTTCGTTGATTTTGACGGGAGTGCCGATAATAACGTCAATCTGGAATTTCGGTTCTTCCACGCCCATTCTTTTCTGCAGCGCTTTGACTTCGGTATCGCTGATCGGCGTCGGGATAGTGCCGGTGCCGATAAAGCCGGTGACATTGGGAGTATTTCTGACTATGTACCAAGATTCGTCGGTTACTTCCATTTCCACAAGGATATAGCCCGGGAAGATCTTTTCTTCCGTGACTTTGCGCTTGCCGTTTTTGATTTTGATTTTCTTTTCGGTTGGAATAAGAATGTTGAAGATTTTGTCTTCCATGTCCAGAGACTCCACTCTCTGTTTTAAGTTTTGGGCGACATTCTCTTCATAGCCGGAATAGGTATGGATGACATACCAACGGCGGCCTTGGTTTAAAAGTTGCTTGGCCATATCTTTTTAATAAATTTAAGAACTATTTTAAAATGTAATTTATCTATTAATCAACATTTGGAAGCCTTGGGTGAATATATAATCCAAGATACCTAAAAATATCGCTACGCCCAAACTGATGGCAATAACCAATAGGGTATAGTTATAAGTCTGTTTTTTGGTCGGCCAAGTCACTTTTTTAAGTTCGGCCGCCGACTCGCGCACATAGTTGATTATTTTGCTCATAAAGTTATGATATCTCTATTTAAAAAAAGGCCGGGAAAGCCAAATTATCTATTGAAATAATACAAAATCTGGCCGGCTATGTCAAGGGTTAAAATGTCGGCCGGCCGGCTGGCGGCTTTATCCCCGGTAATTGGTCTTTTTGTTGCTTTTTATGGATAAACAAGATACAATAATAGCGAGGATTATTAATTCTTAATTTTTTTATGGTTAGCCCAAATTTAGCCAAACATGCCGAATCTGAGCGTCCGGTGGAAATAAACGGTGACGCCAAAAAGCTATTTCAGGTAATTTATACCGAGAAGAACAAGCAGGAGGAAATAGACGATAATATTCCGAAAATCAAGGTGTCAACTCTCATTTCTCGGTTGGCTTTTTTTTATGAAAAAGTCCGCAACGCGGTTGATTACGAGGAAGAGCATCTGTTGCGTAAGAATGCTATCTCTAGGATTTTGCGCCGGCAGATTATTATTGAAGGCGTGGTCATGGAAACCGACAGCGCCAAGATCGCCAATCATTTGCTGGTGGAACTTATTCGCGGGAGCTATCTGTCCAATAACACTATCCCCGAAACTAAGATTGAAGAAATCGCCGCCTTGCTGGAGAAATATATTCGTTTAAAAGATAAGATATCGGCCAAGATAAATGCCGGGCTTAATTTGAAGACCGATATCAACAAGGCTAAAGATCTCATTACGGAGAAGAACAAGCTGGTGCACTGGCTCTTGGATATGGCCGCTTGCGAGATTGAAGAGAACTTGGCGCCCAATCCGGTCAAACAGACTATAGTGGCTAATCTATTTTCCGTTTTGAGCCGTAATGTTAAATTGCCGGCTGACTTGCCTTATGAAAACGATCTGGAAATCCAGATTTATCTCAGCATCGGTCGGGCTTTTTCCAGGTTTGACGCGGATATGCTCGGCTTCGTTTTATTTAAATATTTCAATCCCGGCTGGACAGAGATTCCGACCCAGTCGGAACTATCCGCGGCAACAGGAGAAAAGATAGAAGATATCGCCAGCCATATTTTGTCTTTGCGCGAAAAAATCGCGGCGCAGTTGGCTCACCCAATCAGCCGCCAGCTTGATAAGATCGTCAGGGTATATGCTTTATATTTCTCCATTCTGTCGGAAACGGTTGAAAGCGATCCGGCCAAAGTCTATAACGAACTGCAACAGGGAGAAAAAAATTTTGTTTCCTTGATACGCAAAGTCTGCAATAAGAAGTATTTGAAAGCTAAATCAAAATTATGGCGGGCCGCCTTAAGAGGCGTCATTTATATATTTTTAACAAAATCAATTTTCGTCTTTTTGATTGAGGTCCCGGCCATTAAATTTTTCCATGAGCCGATAAATTTCTTGTCTTTGGGGATTAATATCGCTTTTCCGGCCTTCTTGCTGTTTATGATAGTATTTCTGACCAGGATGCCCAAAGATAACAATACCGATAAGATCGTGAACGGAATCAAGGAAATAGCTTTCTTGGGAAACGAGAAGAAACAGCCGATCGTTCTGAGGAGATCCGCGCGCCGCAGCTGGCTCAAGGACGGAATTTTCCATCTTATTTACGCGGCCTCTTTTTGTTTTTCCATTTTTGTAGTTATTTGGGCCCTTAATAAGATACATTTCAATTGGGTCAGCATTATCATCTTCCTGTTCTTCTTGGCCTTTGTCAGTTTCTTCAGCGTCTTGACCACTAAAGGCATTAAAGATCTGATAATAGTTGATAGGCGGGAGAATATCTTTACTTTTTTACTGGATTTATTCTATATGCCGATAATTTTGGTCGGCCGCTGGCTGTCCGGAGAGTTCGCCAAGATTAATGTCTTTATCTTCTTGTTTGATTTCGTCATTGAAGCTCCGTTCAAAGTCCTGGTGGAGATAGCGGAAGACTGGACCAAGTATGTTCGAGAGCGCCGCGATAGCATGTAACGCTTATGGGTATTTTAAGAATAGTCGCCACCCCAATCGGGAATTTAGAGGATTTGACTTATCGCGCCCGGCGAATTTTAGCGGAGTCCGATTTTGTCTTATGCGAAGATACGCGGGTCACTAAAAAATTATTGGATCATTATGAAATCAGCACCCCGACCATTTCTTACCATCAGCATTCCAATGATTTGAAGACCGATAAGATTATCGCTTTGCTCAAGGAAGACAAGAATTTGGCGCTCGTTACCGACGCCGGTACGCCGGGGATATCCGATCCGGGGAGCAGTTTGGTGGCGGCCGTCAGGCAGGAATTCGGCGCTGGTGTGAAGATTGAAAGCGTTCCCGGGGTTTCGGCCCTGACCGCCGCTATTTCTATCGCCGGCTTCGGCTTTGACCGTTTTCTGTTTTTAGGTTTTTTGCCGCATAAGAAAGGGCGCCAGACGATGCTTAAGGAGATATTCGACAGCCATTATCCGGCTATCGCTTATGAGTCCAAGCACCGGATAGTAAAATTACTGGAAGAGCTGATCAAGATGAGCGGGGAGCGGAAAACGCCGATTGAAGTCAGGGTAGCCCGCGAATTGACTAAATTGTTTGAGAGTTTTTATAGCGGCCGTCCCGAAAAAGTTTTAAGCGAATTGCAATCCGACCCCAATAGCTTGAAAGGGGAATTCGTCGTGTTAATGGAAAAACCTAAGAAATAGAAATTTTTATATGTCCGACGCCAAACATTTTTATATCACCACCACTTTGCCTTATATAAACTCCGAGCCGCATATCGGTTTCGCGGCGGAAATCATCAAGGCGGACGTCATCGCCCGCTACGAGCGCCAGCGCGGCCGGGAAGTCTTTTTTAATACCGGTACCGACGAACATGGCTTAAAGATTTATCAAAAAGCCCAGGAGTTGCGAATGGATATTCAGGCTTATTGCGATGAATATTCGGCTAAGTTCCGGCCGTTAAAGGAGAAATTGGAGTTGAGCTATGATAAATTTATCCGCACGACCGATGCCGATCATGCCGCGGCCGCCCAGGCGTTCTGGAAAAAATGCGACGAACATGGCGACATATACAAGAAAACCTACAAGGTAAAATATTGCGTCGGCTGCGAATTGGAAAAAACCGATTCGGAACTGGTGAATGGGCATTGCCCGCTCCATCCTAACCAGGAATTGGAAATCATTGAAGAAGAAAATTATTTTTTTCGTTTTTCCAAATACCAAGCGCCGCTGTTAAAATTATATGACGACCGGCCGGATTTTGTCCTGCCTTCCAGCCGCTTGAAAGAAATTAAAACTTTCGTCGAGGGCGGCCTGCAAGATTTCAGCATTTCTCGCGTAAAAGCCAAAATGCCGCACGGCATTCCCGTTCCCGGCGACGACAGCCAAGTGATGTATGTCTGGTTTGACGCTCTGGTTAACTATATTTCTACCTTGGGCTGGCCTGATGAATCCGGCGATTATCAGGTTTATTGGCCCGGTTTGCAGGTTTGCGGCAAAGATAACTTGAGGCCGCAGGCGGCGATGTGGCAAGCGATGTTGTTAGCGGCCGGCCTGCCCAACTCCCGGCAGATTTTGGTTTTTGGTTTTCTGACGGCTAACGGGCAAAAAATCAGCAAGAGCCTGGGAAACACGGTCGATCCTTTTGAGCTGGTGGACAAATACGGTTCCGACGCCGTCCGTTATTATCTTTTGGCCGAGATTCCGCCTTATGAAGACGGCGATTATTCGGAAGCTAAATTCCAAGAGCGCTACAACGCCGATTTGGCCAATGGCTTGGGAAATTTAGCGGCGCGGGTTTCCAACCTTTTGGAAAAAAATGAAATCAGGACTAATTTAAAGGTTAATTTGGACGATAAGGATATCAAAGATGCAGTCAAAGAGTTTGAGGCTAGCATGGTTCAGTATCGTTTTAACGAGGCGCTGCAGATAATTTGGAATAAGTTGAGAGAGTGCAACGAAATAATCAGTCGGACGGCTCCCTGGAAGATGACCGATAAGAAAGAGATAGAGGCGACGCTCAAACCGCTAGCGGCCGTTATTTTAAACTGCTCCTATCTCTTAGAGCCGTTTATCCCCATTTCTGCCTGGAAAATCCAGATTCAGTTTTTAGAACCGCAAATCAGAAAAGGCGAAATTCTTTTTCCCAGGATTTAAAATTAATTAAGATAATTATAATAGTATGTCTAGCTTCGACATAGTTCTACTGGTTATCATCGGCGGTTTTACCGTTAACGGCCTGTTTAAAGGTTTGATTAAGCTTTTAGGCAACATAGCCGGATTAATCGTCGGCGCCTATGTGGCCAGCCACTATTATCTTAATTTTTATTCTTGGTTCCTCCGTTGGTCTTGGATGCAGGCTTGGGCGTCCGACCATGAAAATCTGTCCAAAGTCCTAGTCTTCATTATTTTATTCCTGCTGGTCACCAGACTAACCGCATTGGCTTTCTTGTTGATTGAAAAAATATTTAACTTCATTGCCGTTATTCCCGGCAGCCGGTATATCAATAATTTATTGGGAGCGGCCTTGGGGTTCCTGGAAGGATCCTTGTCAATCGGTTTGATTATTTATGTCATTTCCCGCTATACGCTCATCAGTAATTTTTTTGGCGCGCAGTTAAGCGCTTCGGCGGTGGCTCCGTTTTTGTTAAAAATTGTAGATATTATTTTGCCGCTCTTGCCCGACGCCCTGAAAGCTTTGCAGGCGATAATTTAATTCCGGAATAATTTTAAATTGATGCTGTACTCATATATCAAAAATCTTGATAAAGCGGACTCTTTAGTTTCGGCCGCGGCCCGTTCTCTCCAAGAAGGGCGGATTTTAGTTTTGCCCACCGATACCATTTACGGCTTAAGCTGCCGCGCCGATGATAAAGCGGCGATAAAAAAAATATTGCGTTTAAAAAAACGGGACGTGATGAAGACAGCCCTAGTGGTTTTAGTCGGCAGCCTGGCCATGCTAAAAAAATATGTTTTTCTTTCGCCACGGCAGGAAGAATTGCTTAGGCGTTATTGGCGAAACAATAAAAGGCCGACAACTGTTATTTTGCGTCATCGCAATCAATTGCCGCATGAATTGACCGGTTCTTCCGACGGTTTGGCTCTGCGTTTGCCTAAAAGCGATTTTTTGATTAAAATATTAAATAGGGTCGGCGTCCCTCTGGTATCCACCAGTTTGAATATAAGCGGGGAAGAGCCGATTTATAGTTTAGAGGAGATACTGGATAAATTCCCAAGCGCCGGCAAGGACATAAGCTTAATGGTTGACGCGGGTCGTCCGCGGCGGCGCAAACCTTCCCGCTTGTTGGATTTGCGCGGCGACGGCCGTCCGGTAGTTTTAAGAAAATAAATTTTAAATTATGCTTAATTCAATAAAAAATATTTTTAAATCTTTAGATAAGGTGGTTTGGAAAAGAATCGGCTTAGTTTCGGTCGCTCTGTTAATTTTGGGAGCAATTTTTGCCGGCGGTTTTTATCTGGGTCGAGGGAAGAACAAGGCCTTAGCGGACGGTAATCGGATTTTGGCCTATTCGGAAGATGCCGCCAACGCCGGGGATGCCGCCAGCGATGCCGAAACTATCGACTTTAATTTGTACTGGCAGGTTTGGGACAGTCTGAAGACAGAATATGTCGATAAAAATAAAGTTAAGGATCAGGATTTGTTTTATGGCTCCTTAAAAGGTTTGGCGGCCGCGGCCGGCGACCCCTATACCGTGTTTATGGATCCGAAAGAGTTGCAAGAATTCTCCAACGATTTGGCCGGAACCTTTGAAGGCATCGGCGCCGAAGTAGGCATGCGCAATGACGTGACGACTATCATTTCTCCTTTGGATGATATGCCGGCCCAGAAAGCGGGAATTCGCGCCGGCGATAAGATTTATGCCGTTGACGGCGTTTCCACTTTGGGTTTGACCGTTAATGAAGTGGTCAAAAAGATACGCGGCCCGAAAGACACCAAAGTCGTCCTGACTATCATTAGAGACAAGGAGAAGCCGCGCGACATCACGGTAACGCGCTCAATCATCGTCGTGCATAGCGTCAAGACAGAAATGCGCGCCGATGGAATATATGTCATCAGAGTCAGTAATTTTAACGACGATACCGAAGATTTGTTCAATCAGGCGGTTAACAATATTTTGTTGAAAGACCCTAGAGGCATAATTCTAGATTTAAGAAATAACCCGGGCGGTTATCTGGAAACGGCCGTTAATATGGCGAGCGAATGGATTGAAGCCGGGCCGATAGTAGCGGAGCAGTTTAACGGTAATCGCCGCAATGAATATCCGTCCAACGGCCGGGCGCGCTTGAAGAATATCCCGACCGTCGTCTTGGTCAATGAAGGCAGCGCTTCCGCTTCGGAAATATTGGCTGGCGCCTTGAGAGATTACAAGAAAGCGACTATCGTCGGAGAAACTACTTATGGCAAGGGCTCTGTCCAGAGCTTGAGCGATTTGCCGGGAGGATCCGCTCTGAAAGTAACGATTGCCAAATGGCTGACTCCGGCCGGAGATTTTATCAATGATAAAGGCTTGACTCCGAACGTAGAGGTTATTATGACTACCGAAGACATAGATAATGATATAGATCCGCAATTCAATAAAGCGGTGGAGATATTAAAAGGTAAAAAATAGGTAAAAAAATGGGGCGACTGGTTTGTCGCCCCTGATTTAAAAACTTGATTTTTTTTGTTTAAGCCTGTTTAGGCTTGTTAGCATTTGACTTTTTTGGTAATAGAGTCAACAAAACTTCTTTTTTGTGACGGCTCCAGCCCAGACAAGTCCAACCCCGGGATAATATCGGCGCTTATTCCATTTTTGTCGTTCTCGGCTATCATTCTGGCGATAGCGGGAAAATTTTTGGAAATTTCCACGGCGATATTACCCATTTCTTTATTTTTTATTAACGGCTGATCAGTGCCGTCAAATAGAGAGAATAGGACAGTTCCATTTGTTTTGCCCCTTCTAACGATTAACTCAGGATGTGTTTTGCTGTCAGTATCCATTGTTCAAATTTTTAAAGTTAATTATTTTATATCAATAAATCGTTCAGATGTCAATGTGAGCGAATAAGTACTATGACTACCAAATACATTTTTGTTGTCGGCGGGGTAATGTCCGGAGTCGGCAAAGGCGTCACCACCGCTTCAATCGGTCAAATTTTGCAAGCGCATGGCTATAAAGTTAGCGCCATTAAAATGGATCCTTATATCAACGTGGACGCGGGCACGATGAATCCGATTGAACACGGCGAGGTATTCGTAACCGAAGACGGCGACGAGACTGATCAGGATATCGGGAATTATGAAAGATTTTTGAATACTAATATTTATCGGGAAAATTACATGACTACCGGACGAGTATACCAGAGCGTCATTGCTAGAGAAAGAAATCTTGAATATCGCGGCAAGTGTGTCCAGGTGGTGCCTCATATTCCGCAAGAAATCCGCGAACGGATAGAAAAGGCCGTGGAAAAGACCAAGGCCGAAATAATGATCATTGAAATCGGCGGTACGGTCGGAGAATATGAAAATTTGCTGTTCTTGGAAGCGGCCAGGGTCATGAAACTATTCCATCCCAAAGACGTTTTATTCGTTATGGTTTCCTATTTGCCCGTTCCCAATAAGATTGGAGAAATGAAGACTAAGCCGACCCAGCATGCGGTTCGCAGCCTTCAGGGCGCCGGTATCCAACCGGATTTCTTGGTAGCGCGCAGCGAGCAGCCGATAGACAATGTCCGTCGGGAAAAATTATCAATTAATTGCAATGTAGCGCTGGAAGCCGTGATCGCCGCGCCGGACGCCGATTCCATTTATGACATTCCGTTAAATTTTGAAAAGGATAATTTGGGCAAGCGTATTTTGAAGAAATTCGATTTGCCGGAACGCCGTCATAATAATCTGGCTTGGAAAAAAATGGTGGCCGCTTCCAAGGTTAAAAATCCGGTGGTCAATATTGGTATTGTCGGCAAATATTTTGCCAGCGGTGATTTTTCCTTGGGCGATTCCTATATCTCAGTCATTGAAGCCATTAAGCACGCGGCCATCGCCAATCATTGCAAAGCAAAAATAAATTGGCTGGGGGCGGAGGATATTGAAACCAAAGGCGTCCGCGCTTTATCCGGTTTGGACGGTATTATCGTGCCTCAAGGTTGGGGCGGACGCGGCTCGGAAGGGAAGATCAGAACTATCCAATACTGCCGCGAAAAAGGCGTGCCCTATTTCGGTTTATGCTATGGCATGCAGATGGCGGTAATTGAGTTTGCCCGCCATGTTGCCAATTTGAAAGACGCCAACTCGGCCGAAGTGGACCGCAAGACCAAGAATCCGGTTATTCATATCATGCCCGGCCAAGAGAAATTGATCAAAGAAAAAGGCTATGGCGGCACTATCCGCCTGGGCGGCTGGCCTTGCAAGATTATGCCGGGGACCCATTTGGCCAAGGCTTACGCCCGCTATACTAAAAATAAGACCGTGTCCGAACGCCATCGCCATCGCTACGAGTTTAATAATGATTACCGCGATATGTTTGAGCAGCTCGGCCTGAAGATCGCCGGAACTTCACCGAACGGAGAAATAGTCGAGGCTGTGGAAATCGCCGACCACCCGTTTTTTATCGGCGTTCAATTCCATCCGGAATACATTTCTCGCCCCTTGGCGCCGCATCCTTTATTCGTAGAATTTGTGAGAGTGTGTAAGAATAAAGGAAAAAAATAATGAAAATATAAAAAACACCCGCTTGATGAGCGGGTGTTTTAAATAACTCAGTGCAAGATATTATTTTTTAGCCTTCTTGGGCTTGGCAATAACAGTTTTGCGCTTGACGTTCTTTTTCTTAATCGGAGGTTTGACACCTTTCGGGGTCGGATTCTTGGCCGGAGCCTGAACTTTAGCCTGTGGCAAAACGCTGACAATCTTGCAGTCTTTCAGAGAGCCGTTAAATTTTCTTAATTTTTTGCTGGAGAAGGCGACGAAACCGGCCTTGACGGCGAATAAAGTGTCATCTTTGCCTTTCTTGACGTTCAGGCCGGGATGATATTTGGTGCCGCGTTGTCTGATAACGATGGCGCCGACTTTAGCCCATTCGCCGTCAGACAGCTTAACACCCAAGCGCTTGCTTTCTGATTCGCGGCCTAATGAGGTTGACCCGGCGGCTTTCTTATGTGCCATATTGGTTGCTGACATTAAAATACTAGTCAATAAGACCAGTATTTCAGAGTACTTATTAAAATTTTATAATCTAAATATAACAAAAGCCTGATTAATTGTCAACTTAAGCATTTTTTTCGTTTTATTAGGCCATTTTTAGGCTCTGGGCGGTCATTTCAATTTTTTTAAAATATGCTATAATAAAAACATCAAAAATAGCTAAAAACTAATTAAAATTATATGGTCAAAGTAGACAAGGACAAGTGCATCGGTTGCGGCCTGTGCGCGGGGATGTGCGCGGAAACTTTTCAGATGGATCTCAACGGAAAATCCGAAGTTATAAATGACGCGGTGACAGATTGCGCTAAGAACGCCGCTGAAAATTGTCCGGTAGAGGCTATCAGCGTTAATTAATCAGAAAAATATGGCCGGAGAAAATAAGCTTGAGGCCGTCGCGCGCGAACAGATAGTTCCGCCTCTTTCTCAACCGGAAAAAATCACCAGTCCGGAATCTGCCGCGGAAAAAATTTCGCCGACTTCGGAAAAAGCGCCGGAAATGCCCAAGAGCGGGGAGGCCGCCAGCCAATCGCCGCGGGCGGTCACGCCGGCTGCTTTAAGCTACCAAGAACAGAGAGCTCAAGCCATTGATTCCATATTGTCGGAGGGATTAAATGAAGTATTTTTGAAGATGGACAAGGCCCATCAGCAAGAATTCAAGAAACGCGGAGAAGAAACCGTTAAAAAAATAAACACTCTGCTGGATAAGACCAGAGTTCGCGCCGGTAAAATAATAGATTTAATCAAATCTTGGTTGAAGCTTATCCCCGGAGTCAACCGTTTTTTCTTGGAACAGGAGGCTAAAATAAAAGCCGATAAGATAATTAAGGTAAAAGATAGTTTCTAATATGGAAAATATTTTTCTAAATTTCGGGAACATCAGCCTATCGCTATATTTAGCGGCGGTTGTTGTCGCGTCCATTTTTGGCGTTTTAATTGTCTTGAATATTATCCGGCTTTTATTGGCGCGCCGACGTTATTTTTCGCATCAAGTTTTTTTAGTCCGCTTGCCTAAGGAAAAACCTAATACGGAAAACAAAGAAGCGAGCGTCAATCAAATGAAAGAGGAAATCGCCAAAGGGGAAACGATTTTTTCCGCCATCGGCGGCCTAAAAGCCCAGCGCGGCTTCAGCCGTTGGTTGACCGGGCGCGATGACCAGTTTTCTTTTGAAATCATCGCCAGCCATAATCGCATTTCTTTTTATGTGGCGGCGCCTAAGAGCGGCGCCCGTTATTTGGAGCAACAAATCCATGCCCATTATCCGGAGGCGGTTATAGAGGAAATGGAAGATTATAATGCTTTCAGCCTGAAAGGGCAGATTGCGGCCGGTTATTTAAGAACCACTAAAAATTTTGTTTTTCCCATTAAAACTTATCAGAAGATGGACACCGATCCGCTCAATTCTCTGGTTAATGTTTTGTCAAAACTTGAGAAAGACGAAAGCCTGGGTATTCAATATACCGTCCGGAGCGCCAGGGGTTCATGGCACGGAGTTTCCCGTCGGGTCGTGGCCAGCATCATCAAAAAGCAATCGGTCAAGCACGGCTTGGCGGCCGCTTCCGCGTATGGGCGTTTTTTTAATTTTTTTAATGAAATATTTACCACCTCGTCCAAGCCCAAGGATTTAAATAATCCGACCGATACCAAGAAACTTTCGGCCGTTGAGGAAGAGATGCTGAAATCCATTGAAGAAAAAAATCTCAAGGCGGGACTGGATGTCAATATCCGCGTAGTCGCTTGCGCCAATACAAAAGAAAAAGCCAATGTCTATCTGGAAAATGTCAGCAGCGCTTTCATGGAATATAATAATTTCAGTTATGGCAATGTTTTTTCGCGTTTGCGCAAAACAGATTCGGAACGTTTGATCAAGGATTTTATTTATCGTTATTTTCGGGAGAAAAACGGATTTTTGTTGAACAGCGAGGAACTAGCCAGTGTTTTCCATTTTCCTTTGTCAACGACAGAAACTCCGAATATTTTTTGGCTTAACGCCAAAATCGCTCCGGCGCCGGCCAGCATCCCGACCGAGGGCATTACTCTGGGCGAAAATGTTTATCGGGGAGTGAAACAGGAAATTAGAATCAAGCGCGCCGATCGCCGGCGCCATACTTATATCATCGGTAAATCCGGCGTCGGTAAATCAGTCTTATTGGCGAACATGGCGATTCAAGATATCCAGAACGGGGAAGGAGTCTGCGTGCTGGATCCGCATGGCGATTTAATCCAAGATATTCTGGACAGGATACCGCCGGAGCGCGCCGAAGATGTTATCATCTTTTCACCGGGAGATTTGGAGCGCCCGCTCGCTTTGAATTTGCTGGATTATGACGAGCGCTATCCGGAACAGAAGAGTTTTGTGATTAACGAAATGATCGGTATCTTTGATAAACTCTATGATTTAAAAGCGACCGGCGGTCCGATGTTTGAGCAATACATGCGCAACGCCATGCTTTTGATTATGGACGATCCCGAGAGCGGCTCCACGCTGATGGAAATTCCCAAGGTCTTGGCTGATGAAGAATTCAGGCGTTTGAAATTAAGCCGCTGTAAGAATCAGACTGTGGTTGACTTTTGGCGCAAAGAAGCCGAGAAAGCGGGCGGGGAAGCCGCTTTGGCCAATATCGTGCCTTACATCACGTCTAAATTGACTTCTTTTATTTCCAACGACATGATGCGCCCGATTATCGGCCAGCAGAAGAGCGCTTTTAATTTGCGCGAGATAATGGACAAGCAGAAAATATTATTGATTGAATTGCCCAAGGGTGTAGTCGGAGAAATGAATGCCTATCTTTTGGGCATGATTTTGGTCGGAAAAATTTTAATGGCCGCTCTCAGCCGCACCGACATACCGAGCGAAACCCGCAAAGATTTTTATCTTTATATTGATGAATTCCAGAACTTTACGACTAATTCAATTTGCCAGATTTTATCGGAGGCCAGAAAATACGCTTTAAATTTGGTGATTGCCCATCAGTATATCGGCCAGCTGACCAAGAATAATAATACGGAAATAAAAGACGCGGTTTTCGGCAATGTCGGCACGATAATCAGTTTCAAAGTCGGTTCGGAGGACGCTGAGTTTTTGGTCAAAGAATTCGCTCCGGTTTTCAACGAATATGATCTGATCAATGTTGATAAAGGTTTGGCTTGTCTGAAGCTTCTAGTCGACAACAGCGCGGCGCGCCCGTTTTCCCTGAAAACTATCTGGCCGTTATTGGGGATCAAGCGCCCCGGTCTGGCCGATAAGGTTAGGGCTTTGAGCCGCTTGAAATACGGGCAGAATGCCCGTTTAGTGGAAGCTGAAATCAGCCGCCGCAGCCATTAATTTTAAAATTTTTTATGTCCACGCTATACCGTGATTATCGTCCTCAAAACTTTGCCGAAGTTCTCGGGCAGAATCATATAAAAATTACGCTCCAAAATGAAATCGTCGCCGGACGACCGGCTCACGCCTATCTTTTTTGCGGCCCGCGAGCGGTCGGGAAAACTACTTTGGCCCGAGTGATGGCTAAAGCCCTTAATTGCGAAAAACGAAAAGACGGGGAAGCCGAGCCTTGCAATAAATGTTTAAGCTGCATGGGCATCACGGCCGGAAAGAATTTGGATATCATAGAAATCGACGCCGCTTCCAATACCGGAGTCGATAATGTTCGAGAAAATATCATCGCTTTTTCCCGCTTGGCTCCGTCCGGATCTAGGTTCAAGGTTTTTATTATCGATGAAGTCCACATGCTGTCCATTTCCGCTTTCAACGCCTTATTGAAAATTATAGAAGAACCTCCGGCTTATGTGGTTTTTATCTTATGCACTACGGAGATCCAAAAAGTACCCGCCACCGTCATATCCCGTTGCGAACGCTTTGATTTCAAGCGTATCAGCGTCAATGAAATTGTCACGAAATTAAATAACATCGCTATCGCGGAAAAGATCAGCGTTGACGCTTCGGTTTTGGAAGCGGTGGCCCGTCGTTCCGGCGGCCATTTGCGCGATGCCGAGAGCTTGTTGGGCCAGATATTCTCGCTGGGCGACAAGAAGATAAGCGCCGAACAAGCGGAATTGGTCTTGCCCCATTATAACAGCAACGAAGCGGTTAACCTGCTTGATTATCTGGGCAAGAAAGACGCCGCCAAAGCGGTTAGCTTGGTGAATTCTTTGGTGGACAGCGGAGTCAACTTAAAAACTTTCACCGGCGAGATCATCGCCTTGTTGCGCAAGATCATGCTCAATAAATTAAGTCCGGAATTGGCTGATAATCTGGGGCTTGATTTGGGGGAGAATTTGGAAAAACGCTTGACCGAGGTGGCCGGTAATTTGAATTGGAACCAGATATTTTTGTTTACGCGTCGTTTCTTGGAAAGCGGTAATGATAACAAGAGCCCGCTGATTCCGCAGCTGCCTTTGGAATTGGCGATAGTCGAGTTATGTTTCGGTCTGGACTCATCTTCTAATCCGAGGACGCCGGCGATGCCAGCTTCTGCCAATCAAACTGAGTCAGTCGGGACAAACAGGCAGAATAATATTTCTCCGGCGGCCTTTAAAAAAGAGACTTTGGCGCCGCTTAACGCCAGGAATTCGGCTTCAGCGGCGGTTGATAAGGAATTTAATCTTGACGCTATCGGTATCGCTTCAAAATGGCCGGAATTTTTAGTGAAAATTAAAAAATATAACCACTCTTTGTCTTTTGTCTTGCAGAATGCCGAACCGCGGGAAATCAAAGAAGGCCGGCTGACTTTAGTCTTTAAATATAAATTTCATCATGATAGGGTCAGCGACCCGAATATCAAGGTAATCGTGGAAAATAATTTAAGCGAAGTTTTCGGCCGCGCCTTAGGCTTTGTCGCTTCGGTTGACGAGGGCTTGGAGCTGAAGAGGGAGGAGAGCGAGACAGGAGCGGCGGCTGCGGAGCCGACAATCCAACCGGAGCCTGAGACGGCCTCCGAACCGAGCGGCGGATTGATGGCCGATTTGCTCAAGACTTTCGGCGGTGAGGTAATAAATTAATCTAAATATATGTTAGACCTTAAATTCATCAGGGAAAACTCGGGATTGATCAAGAAAAATTCTCAAAACCGCCTGTCAACGGTTGATATTGACGCGCTCTTAGCGTTAGATATCGATGTCAGGCGATTAATGACTGAAATAGAAAACTCTCGGGCGAAACGCAACCAATCGTCAAAGACCAAGCCGACTCCGGAAATCATAGCGGAAATGAAGGCCCTAGGAGAGTCCCTGAAGTCTCAGGAGGCTGAACTGGCCGACAAGGAAGTCCGTTTGCATGAATTGTTGCTAGCGATTCCTAATTTGACCCATCCTGACGTTAAGGTTAGCGATAATGAAGATGATAATCCGGTTCTGGCAACCTATGGCGCGCCGACAAAATTTAAATTTGTTCCCAAAGATCATGTCCAATTGGCGGAATCGCTGGATTTGATAGATTTTGACCGGGCGACCAAAGCCAGCGGCGCCAAGTTTTATTATCTAAAAAATGAATTGGCGCTCATGGAATACGCTTTGATCCAGTATGCTTTGGAAATTCTGATCGGACGCGGCTTCACCCCGTTCGTCACCCCGGATTTGGCCAAGAGGGAGGTGTTGGAAGGGATGGGTTTTAATCCGCGCGGCGAGTCCACCCAGATTTATAATATTGAGAATTCAGACTTGAGCCTGATTGGGACGGCGGAAATAACCATGGGCGGCTATCATCAAGATGAAGTATTGGAAGAAGCCGATTTGCCTAAAAAATATGTAGCCGTTTCCCATTGTTTTCGGACCGAAGCCGGCAGTTATTCTAAATTTTCCAAAGGTATTTTCCGCGTCCATCAGTTTACCAAAATTGAGATGTTCGCTTATGTAAAGCCGGAAGAGGCTGAGAAGCTCCATTTGGAACTGCTGGCGATAGAAAAGGAAATATTTCAAGGTTTGAAATTACCTTTTCAGGTGATTGACCATTGTACGGCCGACTTAGGGGCGCCTTCTATCAGAACCTATGATCTTGAAGCTTGGATGCCGGGGAAACCGGCAGCCGACGGCAGCCAAGGAGCTTGGGCCGAAGTCACTTCCACTTCCAACTGTACCGACTACCAATCCCGGGCCATGAATACCAAATATCGAAAGGCTAACGGCGACAAAGAGTTGGTTTATACCCTTAACGGCACGGCTATCGCCATTCCGCGCTGTTTAATCGCCATTTTAGAGAATTACCAGAATGCGGATGGAACCGTCAATATTCCCAAGGCCTTGTTAAGGTATATGCCGCGAGGTTATAAGAAAATAAAACCTAAGCATCAATAAATCATGTCCAAACCATTCGGATTTAAATCTTTTTTATTAATACTCATGGCCGCTATCGTTATCGGTTTATTCCGGCCGGCGGTCGCTTCGGCGGCCGTGCTCAAATCTTCCTATCCGCGTTTAGCTAATTATTTTTTGAAATGGGAAATTTCCGATAGCGAGGTTAAAGATTTGGCAAAATGGGATTTACTGATTTTAGATATGGAAGTGGCCGAAAATAGCCGTACTCAGCTGTTGAAAATCCGCCAGCTTAATCCCAAGATAATCATTTTAGCCTATCTTACTTCTCAGGAAATCTTAGATGATATCAATAGTTACGGATCGGCGAGCTTAAGGCAGGAATTGGCGGCCGGTTTGAGCGACGACTGGTGGCTGCGCGATCCCGGCGGTAATAAAATTTCCAATTGGGCTTATACCTCCATGCTCAATTTAAGCGACGGGGCTATTCCCGATGCTCGCGGGGAAAGATTCAATGATTATCTGCCGGAATTCGTGGCCGCTAAAATCGCCGCCAACGGTCTTTGGGACGGAGTTTTCTATGATAATACTTGGGGCGATGTTTCCTGGATCAATAACGGAAATCTGGACTTAAATAATGACGGAGTCAAAGATACAGCTTCACAGGCCGATACGGCTTGGGTGGTCGGATTTAAAAAGATGCTGGCGCGAACCAGAGCTTTGGTCGGACCGGATTTCATCATCATCGGCAACGGCCGGGTTTATGACGGCTATCAATCAATCATGAACGGAATGATGCTGGAAAGTTTTCCTTCTTCTTGGGAAAACGGCGGCACCTGGACCGGGTCCATGCAGACTTATTTGAAATTGCCTACTTTAAATATGAATCCGCCGGTGTCCGTCTTGAATGTTACCAATAAAAATCAAACCGACTACCAGAATTTTCGTTACGGTTTGGCGAGCGCCTTGATGGGCAGCGGTTTTTACAGTTTTGACTATGATATCACCAATCACGGACAGACTTGGTGGTATGACGAATATAATGTCAATCTCGGTCCGGCCGGTTCGCAGCCCTTTAATCTTTTAGATAATTATAGCGCCGAGTTAAAGTCGGGGTTATGGCGCCGAGATTTTAAAAACGGCGTAGCGGTAGTCAACTCTACCGACAAGAAGCAGACGGTGGCGCTTTTGAAGGAAGAGTTGGAAAAAATATCCGGTAACCAATCCCCCTCCGTGAATAACGGGATGAAGATCAATTATATCCAGTTGGCGCCCAAAGACGGGGTAATACTATTGAAAAGAGACACTACCATTAACAACAGCGCTTTTTCCAATGGTTATTTTTATAGAGTTTATAATATTCGAGGCAATCAAATCCGAACCGGCTTCTTTGCTTATTTGAGCGCTTATCCCGGCGAAGCGGAAATAATCGCCGCCGCCGGTTCCAATGACGATGCTACCGATATAAATCTGGTCGCCGCCTCCGGACAAGTCAGCCTGAATCAGGACGGGAACAGCCTCGCTTTGTTTTATCCATATACCAAAGCCTACAAGCGTGATCTTAATTTAGCCGCCCACTTGGACAACGGCTATGTTGCTAAAGTGGCAACCGGCGCCGGTTTTGGCGGCGGGCCCCAAGTCCGAGTATTCAGTCCGACCGGCAAGGTGGAAAGCAGCTTTTTTGCCTATGACAAAAACTTGCGTGGCGGAGTCAGCGTTGCCTTGGCCGATTTGGACGGCGACGGGCAGGATGAAATTATTACCGGACCGGGGAGGGGAGATAAATCCGGCATTAAGATATTTTCCCTGTCGGGGCAATTAAAAACGAGCTTTGCCGCTTATGGCCCAAACTTTAACGGCGGGATTAATATTGCGGCCGGAGATGTCAACGGCGACGGCCAGCCGGAAATAATAACGGTACCGGCTTCAGCCGGCGGTCCGCAGGTAAGAATATTCTCGGCTACGGGCCGAGTCTTGGGAAGTTTTTTCGCTTTTGATGAAAGCTATCATGGGGGTTCTCGCGTCAGCGTCAGCGATATTGATAACGACGGGCAGGCGGATATTCTGGTGGGTATCAAGAATTTTTAAAAGCCCTAATTCTCTTGAAATAAAATTAATCATAAATATATGTTTAAAATCATTCATCGTTATTTTCGGGGACGCTTTGAAAGATTTTACTTTAAAAGCCACTGGCATTTTGTCCTGGACCTATCTTTGGTTATCGTCGTTATCTGTTTGGCAATCAGCGTCGTAGTTTTATACTTGTACCGGCCCAATTTGCCCGGCTTGGGCTCTTATGCCCGTCCGGCCGTAGATTTGAATAATCCGCCGCTAGCCTTGAGCGTTAATGCCGATAGCGCGGCCGTCGGACGCAATGAGGGCGTGCCGGTTAAGATAATGTTTAAAAATAACGGCACATCCGCCATTTCCGGTTTATCGCTTGCATTGGAGGTATCTGATGATAATTTTAGTCTGAAGAAAATAGAAAAAATAAATGATGGTTCCGGCTTTGATATTGATAACCAGAAAATAAGTTTTGCTAAAATTGCCGCCGGCGCCGGCGGGGAAGCGGATATTAAAGTTTATTTTAACTCCAAGAGCGCAACCCGGATAATAAATTGGCGCGCCCACAGCGAATATAGTTTCGGTGGCCAATTGCTAAAAGCTGATTTTGATTTGCCTTCCTTAAAGACTAAAGCGGAATTAAGCGTTAGCGACGCCGTTTATTACACCAGTCCCCAGGGCGATCAGCTCGGCATCGGGCCTCTGCCGCCCTTTGTCGGCATCCCCACGAATTATTGGGTATTCTTTGAGGCGCAGAGCTTGGATAGCTGGAACAACCTGATCGTCAGCGCTCGTTTGCCCAAGGGGGTGGAATTAACGGACAGCCGATCCCTATTGGCGGGAGAGTTCAATTATAACCCGGAAACGCGGCAGTTAATTTGGAAAGTGCCTGAGTTCTTCGGGAGGGAAGAAGGCTATCACCTGGGTTTTGAAATCCAATTAATCCCTGCCGAGAGTCAGGTCGGACAGACTTTGCCCTTGTTAAATGACGCCAAATATTACGCTACCGACGCTTTAACCGGCGAAGAGATAAGCGGTAGCTTAGGAGAATTGACTACCGACTTAAGTCAGGACCGCTTTAACGCCGGCCATGGGCAGGTGGTTAATGAGTAATATCAATGACGGTATGATAAATTTTATCAGAAAAATTTTAAAGCCTAAATACGAGGCCCTCAACCTTATTGAAATTGACGCCGCCAAGATCGTTGCCAATTTTAATTATCTGAAAAGCCGGCAGCCGGAGGCCGAGATTTTTCCGGTTTTAAAATCCAACGCTTACGGACACGGCCTGAAGGAAATTTGCCAAGTGTTGAATAAGATTAAGCCGGCCTTGGTGGTCGTTGATTCTTATCCGGAAGCCCAGGTAGCTTATCAATATTTTAAGGGCAAGATACTTATTTTAGGAGAAATGCCGCATCGGGCTTATGATTACTGCAAATTATCCCGGACTGAATTCGTAGTCTATAATGAAGACACCTTGAGATATCTATCCAAATATGGCAAGCGCCTGAGGGCCCATCTCTTCGTTAATTCGGGCATGAATCGTGAGGGAATAAGCAATATTTCCGATTTTATTGTCAGAAACAAAAAATACTTGGACAAGATTGAAATTGTCGGCTTGTGTTCGCATTTAGCTTCCGCCGACGAAGATTCGCGGCTTAATCAAGAGCAGGAGAATAATTTCCATCACAGTCTGGATATTCTGAAACAGTCCGGTTTTAATCCGCGCTGGATTCACTTGGGAAATTCCGCCGCCGTTTTTACTTTAAAAAGTGATTTTTTAACCGCTTATCGCCCCGGCCTTTCATTGTACGGCTATAGCCCTTTTTCGGAAGGACGGGAAGGGGACTCAAATCTTCAGCCGGCCTTAGAGGTTTTTTCCCATATCGTTTCCGTCCAGCACTTGCAAGTCGCCGAAACCGTTTCTTATAATGAGACATATCGCGCCAATCAAGAAACGAATATCGCCGTCGTGCCTTTCGGTTATTTTGAAGGGTTAGACAGGCGCTTGTCCAATCGGGCCCAATTTATGATAGAATCAAGGCCGGAAATCTTTTGGGCCAAGATAGCGGGTCGGGTTTGCATGAATTTAACTTGTTTAGAATTAGGCCAAAATAAGCCAAAAATAGGCGATATTGTCAAAATTGTTTCGGCCAAAAGGGAAGACCATAATTCGGTGTCTAAACTGGCCGCTTTGTGCGATACCATCCCTTATGAATTTTTAGTGAAGCTTCAGCCGGGCATTCGCCGGGAAATAATTAATAATTAAATTTTTTATCATGGTTGCCCGCGCCAGTTATAAAAGAATAAAAAAAGATTATCAGCATAAGAATCTCCATAATCCCTTTTTTTATAAAAAAAGCCAAAGAGACAATCCGCGCCATCGGCGCTGGCTGTTGATTTTAATCGCCCTGGTATTATTGGCAGCCGTCTGGTTTTTTTTCGCGGCTCCTTTTTGGCGCATTAAGATAATTGAAGTATCGGGATTAACTAGATTGAACGCGGTTGAGCTCCAGCAGGTTGTCTGGAATGAGACCCATAATCGGCGCGGAGTATTGTTTAGTGAGCTTAATATCATTCTATTTAGGAAGGAGCCGGTCAGTAAAAATATTTTGGAGTCTTATAATTTTGCCGGCGCGGAAATCATAAAAAAATGGCCGGACACTCTGGAGCTAAAGGTCATTGAGCGCCCTTACGCTTTTATTCTCCAGGAGGGAAGCGTTTACTATTACGCTTCCGCCGACGCTTATATCATCAAAGAGCCGGCTGTGACCGAAGAAGACAAGGGCAAGTATTTTATTTTGGAAAATAAAAATTCCGGGACGATGATTGCCGCTAGCGATAAAATAAACATTGAAGACGATTATTTGAATTTTATTTTGGATTTGAATCGCCGCTTGGCGGTTTATCCTGAATTGCCGGTAGAAAAGTTCATCATTGACCAGGAATTCAATACCGTCAAAGTAAAATTTGCGGACGGACCGACAGTTTTTTTCAGCATCAAGGAAGAGGCCGCCGCCCAGATTACCAGGCTGTTGCTTGTCAAAAAAGAAAAAATAAAGGATAATTTCAGTAAGACCAATTATATTGATTTGCGCTATGGGGACAAGATCTTTATTAATCCAGATTTTAACTAATTATTTTATAAACATATGGAATCAGCCTTTAAAATCTTATTCGTGTTGGCGGTTTTAGTTTTTTGCATTACCACTATCGGCGTATTTTTAATAATTGCCAAAGTTATTTTAATGTTCCAGCCCCAAGTCCATATTATGGGACTTATTATCAGCTAAACCGGATATTCCTACCAAACCCTTAAAGGGCGGCCTGTTTGGCCCCCTTTAATTTCCCTTATATATATGTGGATTAATATACATTATGCGAAGTATTGTAGAGAGGAAAACCCAGTAAAAATGCGGGTTTTTTATTCTCTGCCCTTATGATATAATTAAATTATGTTAGATAATAATAAAGCGATAATTAAATATTTAATTGATTTTCTTGATTACTGTGAAATTGAAAAAGGCTTGTCTTCCAAAACCCAGGAAAATTATACCCGTTTCCTGAGGAAGTTCTTTACTTGGCTTAAAGACACGGGCCATGAAACCCTTAAGCCCTCTTCCCTGACTCCGGAGCTGATTTGGGAGTATAAAGTCTATTTGTCCCGGCACATCGATCCGATTAAAAGAGCGACTTTAAAAAAAACTACCCAGAATTATTATCTGATCGCTTTGCGTTCTTTATTGGAATTTTTTGTGGAAAAAAATATCGCCTCTTTGCCGCCGTCCAAAGTCAAGTTGGCCAAGGATAAGGCGGACAAGGAAATCAAGTTTCTCAAGCTGGAGCAATTATCGCGTTTGTTGGAAGCGCCCGAGGCCGGCACGATTATCGGTCTAAGGGACCGCGCTTTGTTGGAAACCCTCTTTTCTACCGGTTTGCGCGTCGCCGAACTGGCCGCTTTAAATTGCGATCAATTGCGCATTAAAGACGATACGCGCGATATTGAGACGGCGGTTATCGGCAAGGGCTCTAAAATCAGAACGGTTTATTTTTCCGAACGGGCCGTCAAAGCGTTACGCCGATATTTAAAGGAGCGCAAGGATATGGATGACGCTTTATTCATCAATTATCGCCGCGGCGCGTCCCGAGAGCAGAAGTCTAGGCGGCTGACCGTCAAGAGCATTGAGGATATCGTCAAAAAATATGTGAAAATCGCCGGCTTGCCGGTGATGGCGACGCCACATACGCTGCGCCATTCTTTCGCCACTGATTTATTGAATCAGGGAGTGGATCTGAGAACCGTCCAAGAATTTCTCGGCCACAGCAATATCGCCACCACCCAGATATATACCCATGTGACCAATAAGCAGTTGCGAGATATTCATCGCCGCGTTCATGACGGCCGTAAATTTTAATTTATATATAAATTGTTATTTAAAAAAGCCCCGAAATCGGGGCCTTTTGCGTATTATATAGATTAAGGAAGATATGTTTCCGGGTCAACCGGCAGACCGTTAAGACGGACTTCAAAGTGCAAGTGCGGTCCGGTAGTAAAGGGGCCGGCGCCGATTGTGCCCGGAGTGCCTCCAGTACGGCCGATAGGCTGTCCCTGGGTCACGTATTGGTCCGTCATTACATAAACGGCGGAAACGTGGCCATAAACGGTAGAGAGGCCGTTACCGTGGATAATCATGATATAGGCGTAGTTCTTATTGCCGTCAAATTTTACTTTAGCGACATAGCCGTCAGCCGCTGCCTTCAAAGTTGTTCCCTGGGCGACGCGGATGTCAACGGCCGGATGTTCGCCGATGATTTTGCGATAAGGGTATTCGGGGTCATGGAAACTGGTTACGATAACGTTCTGGGGTACCGGCCAGGCCAGGGTGTTGTTGCCGTTATCAAGCTTGCTTTTATCCTTAGCGGACATTTTTTGGCGTATCAGCTGTTCGGCGCTGGCAATCTCGGCTTCCGCTTGTTGCTGTTCCCTCTTTCCTTGCTGCAATAAACTCTGGTAAGTTTTTTCCGACGATTTAGTTTCCGCTAGAATATAATTTTTATTCTGTTGCTCGTAAGCCAGATTGTCTTTTTTTTCTTGCAGCTTGTCTTTCAAAGCGATTAGTTCTTTATTCTTGGCGCCTAAATCGGCCTTATTTTGGTCTAGACGCGCCTTGTCGGTCTTTAGGCCTTCCAGCCCTTCCCCGATTTTTTTATTAGTATCGGCCAGATATTGCGCTTGGTCCAAGAAGTCCGACAGCGAGTCGTTCAGCAATAAAATCTCCAAAGCAGAAACTTGGTCTTGCTTGTACATGGAACGCAAAAGATTGGCGATGTGGGTTTTCTGCTGTTCAATGTTTTGATCAAGATTATCGATGTCAATTTCTATTTTTTTTATTTCCAGGTCGGTTTTGTCTATTTCAATATTGGCGCTGTCTATATCCAGCTGGGCTTGCGCCAGCCGATTCTCCAGAATTGCCAATTGGTTTTTTAAAGTGATGGCGTCCTTTTGCTTAAGTTCTATTTGCGCCTGATATTCTTGCTGGCGTTGCTGGAGAGTTTCCAGCTGCTTCTTTTGGTTTTGAATTTTTAGGTTCAGGGCGTTGATTTCATCGTCTACGCTTCCCGTCTGGCTGGAGGCTCCCGGAGCCAGGGCAATTAAAACCGCGAAAAGAGCCAGGAGAAAACTGGTTTTAACAATGTTGAGGCGTGATATTTTCATAGTTATTTAATTATAACATATTTACTAATTTCTGTAAATATCAATTAAGAGCAATATTAATACGCTTAAAACTCTCTTCCCGTCCTAAGGCGTCAGCCACTTCAAAGGGTCCGGGGCTGTTCTTTAAACCGGTCAGAGCGACTCGGAGTGGCCAGAGATAGTCGCCATTTTTGCCGTTATCATCTTTTATCCATTTAAAAATAAGGGTTTCTAAATTTTCTTTAGTCCATTGTTCGGTCTTAATTTTTTCCAGTTCAGCCTTGAGTTTAGCCAGATTGATTTTGGCCTGATCCGAAGTAAAGGATTTCCAGGCCAAAAGTTCCCGACCGTAATCCGGCAGTTCAAACAAGAAGTCGGTCGCGGTCGTTATCTCGCTTAATGTTTTGAGGCGGTCTTGCGCCAAAGCTACAAATTTTTTGATTTTTTTATCGTCCGTGAGGTCGCGTCCCGCTTTTTCCAAATAAGGCCGACAAAGATTTGCCAGCTCTTCGTTGGTTTTTTGGCGCAAGTAATAGCTATTATAGTAATCCAATTTTTCCGTATCAAAAACCGCCGGACTGGCGCCCATGCCGTTTAAAGAAAATTCTTTTTTTAAGGCCTCCAAAGACCAGATTTCTTGGTCGCTTTTCGGATGCCAGCCTAGGAGCACGCAGAAATTTATCAGCGCTTCCGGCAGATAGCCTTTATCAAGGTAATCTTCCACGAAGACATCGCCTTTGCGTTTGCTTAATTTCCCGCCGCCGATTTTATTGAGTATCAGGGGCATGTGGATGAACTTGGGCGGAGTCCAGTCGAAAGCTTGGTATAACAGAATATTTTTAGGGAAAGAGCCCAGCCATTCGTCGCCGCGAGTGACCTGGCTGATAGCCATCAGATGGTCGTCAACGACGTTAGCGAATTGATAGGTGGGAATGCCGTCGGATTTGATTAAAATCTGATCGTCCAAGTCGGCCGCTTTAAAGCTGATTTCACCGCGCAGTTCGTCATAGACCTTCACTTCCCCGTCAAGGGGCATTTTTTGGCGGATGACGAATCTTTCTCCTGATTTAATTTTGGCGTCAATTTCAGCCGGGCTTAAATTGCGGCAGCGCCGGTCATAGCGCGGTGCTTCTTTTTTAGCTTCCTGTTCCAAGCGCATGGCCGTCAGCCGTTCCTCGCTGCAGAAGCAGCGATAAGCTTTCTCTTCTTTTAAGAGTCGGTCGGAATATTGGTGATATATATCCAAGCGCTGAGTTTGTATATATGGTCCGTAGGAACCGCCGATGTGCGGCCCTTCGTCAAACTCTATCCCCATTCTTTTTAAAACTTGGATTAAGCTGTCGGTCGCGCCGGCCACTTCTCTTTTCTGATCAGTATCTTCAATACGCAGAATGAAGCGCCCTTTTTGGCTCTTAGCCAAGAGGTACCCGAATAGAGCGGCCCGCAGACTGCCGATGTGCAAAAAGCCGGTCGGCGAAGGAGCAAAACGCAAGCGAACCTTACTATTTTTATGTCCCAGCAAGAAAGAAAACATAGATTATTTATTTAACGATTGTAATTTATTAAGAAATATTTGAGCGGCGGCGCGGCGGCGCGGATGGAGGCTGTCAATTAAATTATCAATATCAACCCAACGCCAGGCGCGATGATCCCAGAAGTTTACTTTAATGTCTTCGTCGCGTCCGGTAAATTCAGCGATGAAGAGCCCCTGACTCTGGCCCTTGTAGTCAAAAATAAAGCGGCGGGACAGGGATAAAGGGCTGGACTCATTAATCGGCGGGAACAAATAGCGATAGGCTTTTTTAAAAGTCGCTTTCATCAGGAATTTATCGGTGTTCAGTTCTTCCCTTAGTTCCCTGGCGCCGGCCGTCTCCAAAGATTCTCCGTCTGTTCCTCCCTGGGGCAGCTGCCAGTGGCCGGGGTCGTCTTCCCTTTCCACAATCAAGACTTTTTTGCCCGTAGCGGTGTTTTTATATAAAAAACAAGCGACATTCTTCCGATAAAAGAAATGATTCATCCGGGAACGCAGAAGCGTGAAAGAAAAGACGATAGTGGCGTTATACATGCGCTTGATGCGCTTGGGCTGCTGTATCAGGCGCCAAAGCCACTCTAAGCCTATCCGCCGCATTATTTTAGGCGCTCGTTTTATTTTGCCGATGATAAAATCAAAAGAGCCGCCGACGCCGATAGCGATTTTTACGCTCGGCAGCTTGGCTAAATTATGATAGATGAATTTTTCTTGGCTGGGCGCTCCGAAAGTATTGAACAGTATGTCCGGAGAGAAAGTTTTAATTTTTTCCAAAAGTTCCTGGTTCGGACTCGCGGTCCTCTCGCTGTCGGCCGCCAATATTTCCAGATGAGGATATTTTTGAGCCAAAGCTTCTTTTATTTCCTCTGATCGGGACAGGCCCTTATTCCAATTTATCACAGCTATTTTAAGATTTTGGCTTGCGGCTAATGCCAATAATTCCGGCGTCAGGTCTGAACCGGTCAAACGCGGAATTTTATAGCCGGTAACGATTCCAGCCAGTTTAATTCCGAATCCGTCGGCCAGCGACAGGTCGGCGTGGTTGAGAATATAAAATAATTCCTCATCTTGATGCGAGGCGAGGATTATTTCCGGGTTGGGAGTGACGAGATAATGCTGGCGGCCGTCATTTAAAAATCCCCTGATGGCTTGCAGGGTTTCTTGGTGGCTTAAAGAGCTTAAATTTATTCCCAAAATATTGACCATATGCTATAATAATGACATCTTAATTTTATTATAAATATCAGCTTTAGTCAAAGTTTATTTTTATTATTTTTTAAATATTTATGGCTTATTATAAAAGAATAACCGACCGGATTGAAGAAATAAAGATTGACAATCCCCGCACGGCCCCGACGGTCAAATGGGTTAATATAATTAACGCCGGCAAGAACGAGATTGACTATCTGCGGAAGAATTATAATTTTAATTTAGTGCATCTGAAGGCCGCCGCCGCCTCGGTTTCTTTCCAGCGGCCGATGATATTCAAAGGCGATTCTTATCTTTGCCTGGTGCTACACTTCCCGGCTTATAGAGGCCAAAATATTATCGCCGGAGAAATTGATTTCTTCGTCGGCCATGGTTATCTGATAACCGTTCATAATAATAGCTTGAAGGCTTTGACCAATTTTTTTTCTTTAGGCAAGAAGAGTCCCGATTCGCTTTTAGCCTACTCTTTGGAATCTTCAGCCATCCTTCTTTACGAGGTTTTGGGCCATTTAATGGACGATTGTTTCCAGCTGCTTGACGACAGTAGCCTGAAAATAAACGAAATAGAAGAATTGATTTTCGCCGGCCAGCAGAAAGAAGCGGTTCAGAAAATTATGACTTTCCGTCGCAATATCATTAATATTCGGAAAATCATGCAGAACCATAAGAATATTTTGCAGAATCTGATGGGGATGGAAAGTGGCGTGGTAGACAAGGTGTCAATCAAAAAATATTACGCCGTTCTAGTGGAACACTCCAAGCGCATCTGGGAGATGCTGGATAATCAGAAAGAGATGATTGAAGTCTTAAATAATACCAACGAGTCAATTCTGAACGACCAAATGACCGATATCATGAAAACCTTAACCATCTTTTCCGTCATTGTCTTCCCTTTGACTTTACTAGCGGCTATTTTCGGCATGAATGCCCGCTATATGCCGTTTGTGGAACATCCTTTAGGCTTTTGGATTATTTTGGGCTTGATGCTTCTATGCTCCCTGGGCATGGTAATGTTTTTTAAGAAGAAAAAATGGCTCTAGTCTTGATAACCGCGTATTTTAGATAATGTTTTGTAAATAGAAAAGCCCCAGATTGATCTGAGGCTTTTTGATAATTTTTTTTGTTTTCATTGTATGCCTGAATGCAGTTGTAGCGCCAGGCAAGCCAATGAAGTGGAATAAAGTACTGATGTTTGGCAATCCACAAGCGTGGCCGGATTGCCGCTCTCCGCTAAAAAATTGAAGCTTACTAAACTTTCATAGTTCGCCGCAATAGTAGCGGCATAGTAATCCGTATTAGCGGTTAATGACACATTAGTCCAAACAGAATCGGTTTCCAACTTATACTGAAGTTGCGGATTGTTGGCCGTCGTAATAGCATTTGTGTTTAAATACAGACTAACCGTATATGAGGTATCTGTATCAGTTACTGATCCGCGAACCAGCCAATCTTCCCCCGCGTCACCAAAATTTCCAGGCATGATAGCCGCCGGCTTTTCAGAGTAAATTTCTCCATCTTGTAAGTAGGCGCGGAAAATCCCTCCGGTCGCCGTTGAATGGAAAAACACGCTGGCGGTATCGAAGGCCCAATGATTGGTGTTGTCATTTAAGGTTTCGCCCCAAATGAATTCTTCCCAATCATTTGCGCTTTTGGTAAAAGTATATACCAGATATTTGGTATTATTCACCCAGCGAGTTTGCGACAGCGCATAAGCGTCGGCGGGACTGGCTGGCCAGCCGGCAGTCGTGCCTTCAACCCAGCACCAGCCGCCAGTACTGTCGTAACTGTAAATGTAATCAGTCGGTAAGCCGATCGTATAAGTCCACTGGCCGTTTGCAAAAGTGCTCGGAGCCAATTTCATGATATCGCCGGCAGGCGGGGTCGTGGTCGCGGTGATGTTAATAGCCCCGCTCAACTCTGTTCCTCCGGGAACGTAAGCGGTTAAAGTATATCTGCCGATAGCAGCATACTTATGAATCACCTGTTCACCGATAACGCTGGTGCCGTCGCCGAAAAGAAAATTTACTCCCGGCACGCTTTGACCATTCTGATCAAATACTACGAAGAGTTGCGCGACGTTAACTACACCGCTGAGATCTCCATCGGCAGCCTTTAAAACGCCAGCCGATTCCCCAGTAAATAACTGGTAACCATTTTTCTGCCAGCCATTGTTGGTGTCGGTGGCGGGAGTCAGATCCGGCCAATCTTTGTGGCAAGATGTTAAGGCCAGAGCCATGATGACGATTAATAACATACCCCGCTTCGGAGCTGTCATTGAATAAACGTTCTTTTTCATCTTTATATTTGTGTTATTAAATTATCAAAGGACTGTTCCTTCTCGTCGCTTGGTTTTTTATAAATCAAGCGGCGGCAAGGCGGAAGAAATTATTTCTTCCGATTGCCGATGGCTTCTTGATAGACGGCCTCCAGTTTAGAAGCGACGCCAGGCCAATTATATTCAGTGTTAACTCTTTCTTTGGCGGCCCTGCCTAGGCTCTCAACTTCTTCCGGATGGGACAGGAGATATTCCAATTTATTTTTTAAGTCTTGAACGTCGCCATTTTTAAAACTCAAGCCGGTTTGGGCGATACCTTCAAGCATCTGCGGGATATCGCTGACCAAACAAGCGAGACCCCAGCCCATGGCTTCCAGCAAGGCGACTGATAAACCTTCGTATTCGGACGGCTGAACAAAAACATAGGTATTGGCAAAAAGCTCATTGAGTATGCGGCCGGATTGATTGTCGGTGAAAATAATCCGGTCGTCGTCTTTAGCCATATCTATTAGTTCTCTCACATAGTCATCGGTATAAGATGATCCTCCGACGATAACTAGTTTTCTGTCTGTTTTTATTTGTTTAAACGCTTCAATTAAAAGATTGACGTTTTTATGGCGGACTAGGCGGCCGATATAGGCAACATAGTTTTTTTCTTCCAGGCCCCAGCGTCGGATGTCTCTAACTGGAATAATATCTTGAGTGTAGGCACCATAGGGAATATATATTGGAGTAAAACCATAAGTTGCTTTGACGTAGTCTTGGAGTACACGGGAAGTCACTATGACTTTATCAGCATAGCGACAGCCGATTTTTTCGCCGAACTTCAAGTAAGCGCGCGCGAATTTGCCCCATTTTTTATGATAATAATCTTGGCAGTGGAAAGTAAAAATTATCGGGGTTTTCGGCTTTAAGATTTTAGCCAGCCAGATTAAAGACGCCGGGCCGATCGCCTGGAAATTGATGGCATCAACTTTACGGAAGATAATATCGATACAGGCAAAAAAAGTATTAGTGATCGCTTCCAAGCTTTTGCTTCTGATGCTCGGCAAGGAAATTACTCTGATGCCCTTATATTCTTTAATACCCCGGCTGTAATAGCGGCGAGAGTATACTAAAACTTCCACCCCTCTGTTTACTAGATTGAGAGCTAGATTTTCCGTGTATCTTTCGATGCCGCCATTTTGAGTCGGCACGCCTTTTTGTCCAATAAACGCAATTTTCATAACCGCTTATTTTATAACGTTTTTAAATATTTGTAAATACCATTATATAACGTTTATAAATTTTTGTCAATAGTATATAAAAAAGGGCTTGCTTTGAATTTTAATTTCAAAGTAAGCCCTATAGTTTAGTATTTTTTTAAGCTTATTTTAGCTTAATTTTGTACTTTTGTGTACAATACTTTCGTGCTGAATCTCCACCCTTCGTACTTTTTACCGTCATAGTCACCTGCGGCGGTAATTTTATTAGGCTGAATGCGTTCTTTCTGTACTTCCGGTATAATTTTGCCTATACCATCTACATCTGCTTTGCTGATAGTGCCAGCTAAATCACCCCGTACTTTTATGATTGCATCTTTTAACACCTCGTGTGGTAAGTAGGCGCTGAAGCCATCTTTCTCTCCGATATAAACGGCCCAATGGTATGTTCCGTTGGCCGACGCTTCGTCGATTGGGACGGACATGTCGGTGTAATAGTACGCATTTTCATCTGGATCATAAGAGAATTTTTTTCCGCTGCCCTTATAATTCAATTCTGGAACAGCCGTGCCTCCGGCATCATCATACAACTTCTTCGATATAACGTACTGTAAATATCCGTCATATGATACGGTGGTGTAGAAATCACCATCAGTGCCGCCAACATATTGGATGCCTGATTGGAGATCGGTCTCATACTCCAAAGTCGTTTGGAACTGTTTCTTCGTTTGAACGGCAGCTTTCTCGGCAGTATCTGTTTTAATTGCTTTTGTTTTTAACTCAGGCTTGAAAGCTGATTTTTTAGTTATGTCGGTTTTTTGGTTAACGGCAGCGGTTTTTTTCTGACCGTTTTTTTGTTTTACCGTTTTGATCGCCTTATTCTTTTTAGCCGTTGTTTTAACTTCTGCGGCAACGCTTGAAGTTTTGGCTTGGCATGACTCGCGCAGGACAGCTTCTAAAGAATCAATTTTACATTGGTATTCTTTCAGCTCAATGAGCTGTTTTAGCGAATCCACTTTGTGTTGCAGCGAAGCTCCGATAGTCGACAGGTTTGTTGTTTTCGCTACGGTTACTGTGGTTTTGTCGGTATGATTATATGGATATAAAGCGTATACCGCAATTATAACTACTACGACAAAAACTAAAATTTTGTGCCAAATTTTCATTTTTCTTTTCTCCTTTTTTTAGTTTAACATTAATCACTATTTTTTGAAGTTGAGCAGATTAAGTACCAGCTCAATTTGCATTTTTGACGGAGATCCATCAAGATATTGGCGATTAAAAGCCTTTATCTTAAATAAATCCCGATCCCAGCCGTCATTGGAATAACCGACGGAAATTCCCCCGCCATACTCCACTGATAGCCTGTCAGAGGCGTTGTCAAATCCGCTGCCTATATGAGCCGTCGGTTCAATAAAGAAAGAGGTAAATCTTACGGAAACGGGAATCTTTTTAATTCCATTTTCATAACTTATTTTATAACCTCCTTTCTCGTAAGGAGTACCGGCCGATACAACTCCGGATTCAGTGCTATATCTTTGGTCCCCCTTTTTTAGAGGAATCTGGGCTTCCAGCATCAGCAAGCTGTTGCCGCCCCAGGAACCAAAGACGTTTGTTGATCTGAATCCGAATTGACTCATGGATAAAAGATCCTTTTGCCATGATCGGTAGTTAGAAGTAGCTCCCCTGTCGTAGCTGAACCTGATTCCGGAATTAATCCAGAAATAACGGTTAGACGAATAGGTCTGCCACCATCTGTCGGTCGATAAGCCGATTGCGCCGAGTCTGCCCTTATAGTAATAGGGATCCTCCTTTTTCTCTTTCAGATAAACCCAGGTATAATTACCCATTAGGCCTACTCTTAATTTTTTGCCGAACATTATCCGGCCCTCCACAAATTCATAATCCCCGGTGGTCTTGTCGGACTGGAATAAGCCAGCTCCGGCGGTACCGATGGGTTTGATTTGGGCGTTCCCTCCTAATGGAATTAGTACCACCAGAAGAAAAAAGAAAAACATCGTTTTTTTCATTTTCTATCGATTTAAATTTTTAATGTGCATGTTTGGATTTGAAAGTCAGAAAATTATTTCTGGTTTTCAAATCCAAGGGGAATCGCGGAGATTCCCTCTTGAAAATTTTATCGTAAATTTCTCAAAGCGGCTAAGCGTCTCTCCCGGCGGCTGACTGGAAAATAATAGACATAGGCGAGCCCGAAGGCCAAGCCGAAGATGAGCGCCGCCCCGACATTGATAAGTATATTAGGCTTAACGGGATAGGTGGACACCGTCGGTTCGTCTATAACCTTTACTCTTAATCCGGCCGATGAACCTTGGTAGACATTATTTTGGGTTATCAGGGAGTTATTGACCGCATAGGCGATTTGCTTGGCTTGATAAGGATCCGGATGATAAATTTCTACTTCCAGCACGCCGGTATCGTTGACGTTGCGCGCCATGATGCTTTTCTTCCAAATTTTTGTTTGCTCCTTGTAGTCGCCGTTGAAATAGTTCCAATTGATATCATAATTGGAAGATCTCAGTAATTGGAAAAAAGATCCCGAATAAACCGCTTCCGATAACAACGAACCTAAGTATTGGTTGGACTTGGCGATGGTATAGGGATCGGAAATAGTGCCGTCGGATATAATCAATAGGCGCGAACTAACGCGATACTTCAAAGGTTGGACAAAGGTTATTGCCAGGGCAATCAGCAAGAATATTAAAACAGAAGCCGCGACCGCTCCTTGGCGTTTTTTGATAATTTTTAGAAAATTTGTTACTTCCATAAATTTATTTTATTGACTCATTATAATAACATAATAAATTTTTTTAGTCAATAGTAAAACAAAAATCGGGATTAACCCGATTTTTTAGCTAATTTTGAATATATTTTTAATATTTTGTCCAGATGTTCATCCGGATCAAGTGCTCGGGCGCTTTTGATGGCCGCCAGTTTTAGACGCTGCGATTCATCGGCATGCAGTCCTAAAATAGTCTTAATTTTAGACTCCAAGTCTCGGATATTTCCGGCTTCAAAGAGAAAGCCGTTTTCTGTGTCTTGAATAATTTCTGGCAAGCCCCCGACGCGGCTAGCCAAAACTATTTTGCCGTTTGCCAAAGACTCTAAGAGGGCCAAGGGCATATTTTCCGGCCAGAGAGACGGAAAAATTACTATTTGGGCGCCGGCAATTTCATCTTTCAGAGCTTGTCCCTCCAAGCGTCCGGGCATTATTATCAGGCCATCTTCTATTTCCGCTTGGAATTGTTTTTTAAGATTTGCTTCCTCCGGACCGGTACCGACGATATGTAATTTATGTTTAATATTTTTAGCGGCTTGCGCCAGATCTTTAATTCCCTTTTCCTCTGTCAGTCTCCCGAAATATAATAGGTAGTCTTTTTCCGGGAGAGCGCTGGCGGTGACTTTCGGGGCCGGGTTATAAAGAGTTATTATTTTTTCTTTCGGCCAGCCGCTTTTAATCACCAAGCGCCGCATGAATTCACTGGGGGCAATTAAGAGATCAATATTTTTTTCGTAGATATGAAGCCATTTGTGATGAACGGTCATCTCTAAAGCGGTCAGGAAACTTTTCGGATATGATTCATAGCAGTTATTATATAGACAAGGCCAGTAGCTTTTTTTATTTAAACATTCTTGGCAGATATGCCCCTTGGTAAATAAGCGATAGTTGGGGCAGATAAGCTTATAGTCATGCAAATGCATGATGACGGGAATATTCCTTTTGGAGGCCACCTCTAGAATAGAAGGAGAAATTTGGTGGTAGATATTATGGCAGTGGATTATGTCCGGTTTAAAATCATTCAGTTCGCGGCCAAATTTCTTTTTGGCTTCTAGGCTGTAAATCATGCGGCCGGGGATTTTAAGCTTATCCTTTAAGCCGCCGTCGTTGAATTCCACCGGCGAGACAAAATATTTTTGGTAGGGCGATTTTAGATTTTTGGCGCCGGCCATGGCGAAAACCGCCGTTTCGTGTCCGGCGGCCTTAAGGGATTCAGTTAAATCCAAAAAATATTTGTCAGCCCCGCCTTTGGGATATAGGAATTTATTGACTTGCAAAATCTTCATACATTTTGACTTTCCGCCTTTTATTGATAAAATTGAAATATATATAATTATAGCATTTCTTATGGAAAAGACTAAACGATTGCTAGCCCTGGTTTCCGCTCCGTTTTTACTGGTTTCGTTTTTATTGGCTTTGTTTTGGGCTGAGGGCTTAGGCTTATTGCTATTAGTCATTTTAGCTTTGGGAGCTTTGACCGTTTCTTTCTTTTATCCCCGCGCCGCCTTTGCGGTCATTATAGTTATGCGGACCGGCGCCGATTTTTTAACCAGTCAAAATTTGATTGCTATCGGCGGCTTTGACATTAATTTCACTTCCCTGATGGGCGCTATCGTTTTGGTTTTTGCTGGCGCCGTGTTTATTAAGAATAAGGGTTGGCGGGAAAAGATGCCTTTATCTGGCACTTGGATACTATTTTTATTTTTGGCGGCCGTTCTATCCTTTAATTCCATTAGTTTGAGCGTCAGCCTAGTGGAGTTTTTACGCTGGTTAAGTTTCTTTGCTTTGTTTGTTTTAGGTTTTTTTCTTTTTCGCGGCAGCCATTCCCTGACTAAACTTATAAGGATATTGATTGCCGCCTCGTTCATTCCCACGGCCGCTGCCATTTGGCAGGCGTTTAACAAGCAGGGTGTCTTTGACGGCGACCGTTGGCGTTTAAGCGGCACTTTTGTCCACCCGAATATGCTCGCTTTCTATCTGGTCTTCATTATCACTTTGGCTTGTTTTATATTTTTATCTTTAAAACGTCAAGCCGTGGAAAGATATTTATACTTTTTTTTGATAATTCCTTTTTTGGCCGTCTTGTTATTGACTTATACCCGCGGCGCTTGGTTGTGTTTATTTTTGATCCTCTTCGCCGTCGGTTTGGCCAGGTTCCGCGCTTTTCTCCTGGCCGGCCTCGGTGTGATTATTATTTTTTATGCCGTGGTGACTCCTTTTCAGGAAAGAATTAACAGTTTGGCATCTTTTTCAGCTACCGATTCAACTGTTTGGCGCTTGGACTTATGGCGAGACGCGCTCGGATATTCCCAAGGGCATTCGCTTCTCGGCTACGGTCCCGGAGCGGCACCGATAGTTATCGGCAATAACCGGTCGCCTATTTTGGGTTCCAGCGAGCCGCATAATGACTATATTAAAGTTTTATTGGAAATGGGCTTGGTCGGCTTGGCGGCCTATTTGGCGATTATCGTGAATCTTCTGGTGCGGCTGGTTCAAGGTTTTAAAAACGAAAAATGGCCGCGGCGCAAATTGCTGTTTTTATTCGTTTTAGCTTTTTCGGCTTCTTTGTATATTTTCAGCGCTGGCGACAATATTTTAAAGGATTCTTCCCTGCAGTGGAGCTTCTGGGCCTTAAACGGCGCGATGATGTTTGCTTATCTGGAAAGTACAACTGACAAGTCTGATGTAGTGGTTTAATTTAAATATTTAGAAAAAAGAAAACCGCTTGTTGTGAGCGGTTTTTTTAATTTGAGAACTTATTCTTTCCTGGTGCGGCCGTCTTGATAAACGACCCAGGATTTTTTTGCGTAGGGATCTACCATGACTATTCCCTTTTCATAAGAGCGGGTGTAGATGCCATTACTGATTTTTGACGGACCCAGGGCAGAACCGAGGTTCAGCTTGTATTTTTCTTCATATTTAGTGTTTTGTAAATATGAAAAAGAAACGCCGTTTAAGAGCATGGACGAACACAGTGTGAAGAAATAATTATTCTTCCGGGCGTTAAAAATGCAATGTCCGGCAGGAATATTTTTATCCAAAGGCCACATTGAGGCATTGCTAATATTTTCATACCAAGCCTCAAAGATAGTATCTGCCTCATTAAGATAGATTTCCGGAAAATTTTCAAACATTTTACCGGAACATTGCGGATAGCTCATATTGCCGGGATTACCGATTATGATCAAGGAAGGGTCAAATTTTTTGATTTGGTTAAGGCAATATGACATGCCCGCCCTCCACGCCTCATTAAGTATTTCGCTTCTGCGGCTATCATCTTTTGCGATCCCATAATCTAGGCCGCTTTGGTTGACGCCGTAATATCCTATCCAATCTATCTTGGGCCAAAGGTTATCCGTTACGACTCCGTCAAAATGATAAGTTTTTAGAATATCATCAATGAATCTTTCCGAAATAAAATTAATATAATTTATTTTTTCATCGGCTTCGGTGGAATAGACATTGGCTCCTGGGCAATTAATGGCGCAATTCATGGTCTGCATTCCCGGCCAAAAACTTATTCTTTCCCCATTACCTCCATGCAGGAACCATTCCTCATGTTTATTCAGAAAAGCCACGATATTTTTGGACCAGGGCTTATCATCAAACATTGGATTGAACCATTCCACGACATTGAAGTAGCAGTAGATTTTGACATTTTTATTATCCAGACGCAAAGCATCCAAAGAAGCGCGGTTATTAAAGATAACCTCCGGGTCAACTATGACCTCGTCATAGCCTTTAAGTTGGTGAGCCTGCTCCAGGCTCATCGTCGGCAAATACCAATGCTCAGTTGTTATTTGAGCTTTTGATTCAAAGATGCCAATAACGCCAATAAAACATAAAATAATTAAGATTTTTTTCATCTCTCTAGAAGTATTTAGTTTAATTTTTAAAGTTCAAATTTTGTCTCGTTTTCTCTAGAAATTAAGACCTTTTATAATATCATCTATTTAAATATATGTCAATTATAAAATAATTATTTAACCCTTGACTTTTTATATGAAAAGTGATAAGGTTTCTTGAATACTTAAAAAATAATTTAAAAATGAAGCAAATATTAGCTCGTAAAGAGTTGTAATATTTAAAATTTTATTTTAATTTTAGTCAAAAATATGATTCGTAAAAAATTATTCAAACGTGTGGCCCTGATTGCTTTATTGGCCATCGTCATTACTCCTTTAGTTTTTATTAACTCCGGGAGCACTAAAGTCCAGCCGTATTATTCCGGCGACGCGATTAGTTATCGCGGTCAGGTTATTTTCGGCAGCGCTAACTCCGGTTACTTGGAAATTTTCAAGTTGAACGGCAGTGACGTGGATATTTTAGTAAAAACCAAGGACTATGATCCGAGATTTAACTCTTATAACGACTATTCGGACGTGAAGTTCGTGGCTGAGAACGGCAAACTCTATGTTTATGCCACTTCCCAGTATACTGTTTTCAAATATGATTTCTCCGAACTTAACTCTCTGAAACTGGTCAATAAGGTGAAGAATAATTATTGGGAATGGTATAACCAGATTGAAAAGTTGGGCGATAAAATGGCTTTAATCAGCGATAAGGGCGTTAAGATTATTAACGATAACTTGGACGTAATTGACACTTATAATTTTACCGGTGTTGAATCTTACAGCGTAGTCAGCAATGGCGGCAACAACAAGATTTTGGGTATCGGTGATTCTAAAATTCAGATTTTTGACACTTCCGACCGCCAAATCTCTAAGACCATTCCTTTAAATTTTAATTCTGATAACCAGAATCATAAAGCTTACTCGGATGTCTTAAACAATAATATTTACGCGGTTGACGATTACTATGCCAAGAAATTTGACGCTACTACCGGCCAATTATTGGCTTCTTATCGTCATCTTGATGCTGCCGGCTATGATATGGAAAGCGCCGCCGGTAATGAATATGTCTATTTCTCCAATGGTCTCGGAGTCGTCAAGATGAAAAAGAGCGACTTCAGCGAAGTTTCCTCGATTAACACCACCACGATTGCCGGACCGCAAGGCTGGGCGATGGGCTTGAAACTAGTCAATACTGATAAGGGCGACGTGCTCGTTATTTTCAACGGTTCTAACATCGTCTTATTAAATGGCCGCTTAGACAAGATCGCTTCCGTCAAGGCGATTGAAAGCGCCGATGAAAAGCCGCAGGAAAGCTTATACTTAAACTTAAATCATAATTCTGCCACAGTCGGCGCTACGGTCAATCTTAATGGCGGCGGGTTTTGGGCCAAAGACAGATTACAGATATTGGTCGGCGGCACCGAAATAACTACCGTTAACGCCGATAGCAACGGCCGCTTTAATGTAGCCCTGACCATCCCCGAGGTGAGAAAGGAAAAGCAAGACATAAAAGTCAACGGTTTAGATTCCGGCTTAACTTATAGCATTAGCTTTGAAGTCAAATAAGAATTAAGACTTATAATATAAAAAAAGAACCGTAAAAATGCGGTTCTTTTTAGTATAGGCAAAACCCGCCGGCTTTAGCCGGCGGGTGCGTTTGAAGGCGAAGCCGTGTTAATATAAAATCACCCCCGTCTGGCTAGGAAGGAGGTGATTTTTATGCCCAAAAACGGT
>Ga0074197_1000116_pt1 | contig 127540 bp, 113 predicted proteins | sample EPASupsiteSAE305_FD_64526 | JGI IMG/M metagenome (GOLD analysis project Ga0074197, IMG submission 64526) | Bioremediated contaminated groundwater microbial communities from EPA Superfund site, New Mexico - SAE3-05 reassembly with SPADES | ecosystem: Environmental > Aquatic > Deep subsurface >... | reverse complement strand
CCCCGGTAAACGGCGGCCGTAACTATAACGGTCCTAAGGTAGCGAAATTCCTTGTCGGGTAAGTTCCGACCTGCACGAATGGCGTAACGATGGCCACACTGTCTCCTCCTGAGACTCAGCGAAATTGAAATGTTTGTGAAGATGCAATCTCCCCGCGGCTAGACGGAAAGACCCCATGAACCTTTACTGTAGCTTTGCATTGGACTTTGAACCGATCTGTGTAGGATAGGTGGGAGACTGTGAGACCAGGACGCTAGTTCTGGTGGAGTCGTCCTTGAAATACCACCCTGGTTTGTTTGAGGTTCTAACCATGGCCTGTGAATCCAGGTCTGGGACCGTGCATGGTAGGCAGTTTGACTGGGGCGGTCTCCTCCCAAAAGGTAACGGAGGAGTACGAAGGTACGCTAGGTACGGTCGGACATCGTGCTAATAGTGCAATGGCATAAGCGTGCTTGACTGCGAGACCCACAAGTCGAGCAGGTGCGAAAGCAGGTCATAGTGATCCGGTGGTTCTGTATGGAAGGGCCATCGCTCAACGGATAAAAGGTACTCTGGGGATAACAGGCTGATACCGCCCAAGAGTTCATATCGACGGCGGTGTTTGGCACCTCGATGTCGGCTCATCTCATCCTGGGGCTGTAGCCGGTCCCAAGGGTATGGCTGTTCGCCATTTAAAGAGGTACGTGAGCTGGGTTTAAAACGTCGTGAGACAGTTTGGTCCCTATCTGCCGTGGGCGCTGGAAGTTTGAGGGGGGCTGCTCCTAGTACGAGAGGACCGGAGTGGACGTACCCCTGGTGTACCGGTTGTGACGCCAGTCGCATCGCCGGGTAGCTAAGTACGGAAGAGATAACCGCTGAAAGCATCTAAGCGGGAAACTCGCCTCAAGATTAGACTTCCCCGGGGCTTCGAGCCCCCTAAAGGGTCGTGGAAGACCACCACGTTGATAGGTCGGGTGTGGAAGCGCAGTAATGCGTTAAGCTAACCGATACTAATTGCCCGTGCGGCTTGATCCTATAACTCTGAGATCAAAGCGCTTCAGTTTGAAACGCAATCACATTTAACCTTCTCCCATTTTGCGCTCGACGTCACTCGACGGCGAGCGAACAAGTTACGCTTGGCGGCCATAGCGCTCTGGACCCACCCCTTCCCATCCCGAACAGGACCGTGAAACAGAGTTGCGCCGATGATAGTGCATACTTCATGTGCGAAAGTAGGTCACCGCCAGGCTCCCCTTACAACACCCCAGCTACTATGTGGCTGGGGTGTTTCTATTTGTACCTCACTAAATTCCCCAATCAAAAATGGCTTAGATTTCTGTGCCGCCGGCTCTTGCCGAGTCCAGATATCGGCTTGCGACATCGAGATTTGGAGGATGACGACTTACTCGTTCGAGTGACGGAAAAAAAGCGCCGGTGGGCGAGAAACGCCGATCAGCTATGCTAGAATTCGCACCGGCGGGTCTCCCCGCATTGCAGGGTGGTGAACCTGGTCAGGTCCGGAAGGAAGCAGCCACAGCTACTTACTGCAAGTGCCGGGGGTAAGGCTCGCCACTTTCATTTCCGGCAGCCGCCATGGGCGGTCGGGTGCCGCTGTCGTGCGAGACTATTCGGCATGAGCTATCAGGTTCTGGCGCGCAAATGGCGCCCTCGAAGCTTTTCCACCCTGGTCGGCCAGGAGCATGTGGTCCGTGCGTTGACCCATGCCCTCACCGAGCAGCGGCTCCACCACGCGTATCTCTTCACCGGCACCCGAGGTGTCGGCAAGACCACCTTGGCCCGCATCCTGGCCAAATCCCTCAATTGTGAATCCGGCATCTCGGCGACTCCCTGCGGGCAATGTTCTGCCTGCCAGGAAATCGATGCGGGGCGTTTTGTAGATCTTCTCGAGGTCGATGCGGCCACCAATACCCGGGTCGATGAGATGCGCCAGCTGCTCGAGAACGCGGTGTATGCGCCTACCCGGGGCCGCTTCAAGGTCTACGTGATCGACGAAGTGCACATGCTCTCCAATTCGGCCTTCAACGCCATGTTGAAGACCCTGGAAGAGCCACCCGAGCACGTGAAATTCATCCTGGCGACCACCGATCCCCAGAAAATTCCGGTGACGGTTCTTTCCCGCTGTCTGCAGTTCAATCTGAAGCAGATGCCGCCCCAGGCCATCACCGGCCATCTTTCCCACATCCTTGAGGCTGAATCCGTCCCCTTCGAGGCGCCGGCGTTGGCTTTGCTGGCCCGCTCTGCCAACGGCAGTATGCGTGACGCCCTGTCGCTGCTCGACCAGGCGATTGCCCATGGCACCGGCAAGGTGGAGGAGTCCCTGGTACGCGACATGCTCGGCACCGTGGATCAGGATTACCTGTTCACCCTCTTGGAAGCCATGGCCCAGGGCGATGTCAGTGCCATGCTGAGTGTGGCCGATCTGATGACGGAGCGCAGCCTATCCTTCGACAGTGCCCTGCAGGATCTGGCTGCCATGCTGACCCGTCTGCAGGTGGCCCAGCTGGCCCCGGCCGCCATTGCCGAGGATACGCCGGACCGCAGCCGCTTGCTCGCACTGGCAGGTGCCATCGACGCCCAGACGGTGCAGTTGGCCTACCAGATCAGCGTGCATGGTCGCCATGAACTACCCATGGCCCCCGACCCCCATGCCGGTTTCGTCATGACCCTGTTGCGTCTGCATGCCTTTGCGCCGCGCCAGCCTGGGGAGGGCCCATCCCCGGGAAAAGCGTTGGCCGCCCCGCGGGCGCAGGCTCCCGCGGTTAAGGCGGCTCCTTCCCGAATTTCCGTCCCGGCCCGAGCTGCAGAAGCCCCCGTCGTACAGCCGGTAGCCACTCCTGCGGAGATGATGCCGGCGGCACAGGTTGTCGCCGCTGATAGCGAGGCTCCAGGTGACTGGCAGTCGATTCTTGACAGCTTGCAGTTGTCCGGTATGGCGCGGGCCCTGGCCCAGCATTGCGAGTTGCTTAAGCTGGGCGGGGAGGTGGTGCAATTGCGCTTGCCGCCGGCCCATCGCCACCTGATCATGAAGGCGGCCCAGGATCGGTTGCAGCAGGCCCTGGGCGAATACTGTGGCCGCCCGCTGCAGTTGCAGATCGAAGTGGCCGAAGTAAGCACGTTGACGCCGGCGGCGATTCTCCAGCAGGAAAGGGAGGAGCGCCAGGACCGGGCCGTTGCCGCCATCGAGCAGGATCCCTTTGTGCGCGAGGTGATCGACATCTTCGACGCCACGCTGATTGAATCATCCATCAAACCCATCTAGTTGAGGACCACGAAAATGATGAAAGGCGGCATCGCCGGCCTGATGAAGCAGGCCCAGCAAATGCAGGAAAACATGAAGAAGGCCCAGGAAGAGCTGGGTCGCGTCGAGGTGGAAGGCCAGGCCGGTGCCGGCATGGTCAAGGTGCTGATGACCTGTTCCCACGACGTGCGCCGTGTCACGATCGACCCCTCGGTCATGGACGACAAGGAAATGCTGGAAGACCTGATCGCCGCCGCCGTCAATGACGCAGTTCGCCGTGGCGAGGAGCTGAGCAAGGAACGCATGTCCGGCTTCACCGCCGGCCTCAACCTGCCCCCCGGATTCAAGCTGCCCTTCTGATGAGCACCCCATCCAGCCTCGAAGAACTGATCGAGGCCCTCCGCTGTTTGCCGGGGATCGGGCCGAAATCGGCCCAGCGCATGGCTTACCATCTGCTGCAGCGGGACCGCAAGGGCGCCCGCCGCCTGGCTGACGGCATGTCCCATGCGCTGGAGGCCATTCGTCATTGCAGCCGCTGCAACACCTTCACCGAGTCCGATACCTGCGAGCGCTGCGCCTCCACCAAGCGGGATGCCAGCCTGCTGTGCGTCGTCGAAACGCCGGTGGACATGAACATGATGGAGCAGACCCAGGCCTACAACGGGCTCTACTACGTCATCATGGGGCGCTTGTCGCCGCTGGACGGTGTCGGTCCCCGGGAGCTGCAGCTGGACCGTCTGCTGGCCCGGGCCTGCGATGGCGAGGTCCAGGAGGTCATCCTGGCCACCAATTACACCAACGAAGGCGAAGCGACCGCTCACTACGTCAGCGAACTGCTGCGCAGCAGGGGCATCAAGGTGACCCGGATCGCCCGGGGGGTGCCGGTGGGTGGGGAACTGGAATACGTGGATGCCGGCACCCTGGCCCAGGCCATGCGGGAGCGGAAAAACGTGGAAGCCTAGCCCTGGCGGGTCCGATTCTTGACCGGGCTCAGGTTTGGAGCGGCTTTCGACGCATTTGACGACATTGAGTTCCCGGCCCGGTTCCAGTCCGTAGGTGGATTCGAGTATAATCTTCCGGTTTTGTTCGGCCAGGATCATTTTTGCCTCGCCGAAGGCGTTACCGAATTGCTGTTCTGAATTTTAATTTCAACGTTCTAGGGATCTGCGCTATGAGCAAAGAGAACAAAGTGGACTGCGGCAGGCGGCGTCTGATCGTCGCTACCGCGGCCGTGGGCGGGGCCGGGGCGGTGGCGGCACTCGTGCCGTTCGTCGCCAGCATGCTGCCGTCCGAACGCGCCAAGGCAGCCGGCGCTCCGGTGGAAGTGGATATTTCCAAGCTGGAACCGGGTCAGATGATGACTGTGGAATGGCGTGGCAAGCCGGTGTGGATCATCAACCGCACCAAGGACATGCTGGACACCCTGCCCAAGCTGGCCGATGCCGTCGCCGATCCCAAGTCCGAAAAAGAGCAGCAGCCCGCCTACTGCCAGAACGAAACCCGCTCCATCAAGCCCGAAGTGCTGGTGGCCGTGGGTATCTGTACCCACCTGGGCTGTTCTCCTTCCGCCAAGTTCAAGCACGGCGCCGAAGAGGGCATGTCCGGTGACTGGCTGGGCGGCTTCCTGTGCCCCTGCCACGGTTCCACCTTCGACTTTGCCGGCCGCGTTTACAAGGCCAAGCCGGCTCCGACCAACCTGGAAGTTCCGCCGCACATGTATCTGTCCGATACCCGCATCCTGATCGGCGAAGACAAGAAGGGGGCGTAAGGAATGGCTGCCAATACCAATTTCGAAAAGTACAAGTCCGACGGTTCCATCGGCGGCAACGTGCTGGAGTGGGTCGATGCCCGCTTCCCCGCCACTTCCATGTGGAAGGGCCACCTGTCCGAGTACTACGCACCGAAGAACTTCAACTTCTGGTACTTCTTCGGCTCCCTGGCCCTGCTGGTCCTGGTGCTGCAGATCGTCACCGGCATCTTCCTGGTGATGCACTTCAAGCCGGATGCTTCCCTGAACGCCGCCGGCGTGCCCGTGGCCTTCGCCTCCGTCGAGTACATCATGCGCGACGTGCCCTGGGGCTGGCTGATCCGCTACATGCACTCCACCGGTGCTTCCGCCTTCTTCATCGTCGTCTTCCTGCACATGTTCCGCGGCATGCTCTACGGTTCCTACCGCAAGCCCCGCGAGCTGATCTGGCTGTTCGGCGTCGGCATCTTCCTGTGCCTGATGGGCGAAGCCTTCTTCGGCTACCTGCTGCCCTGGGGCCAGATGTCCTTCTGGGGCGCCCAGGTGATCGTGAACCTGTTCTCCGCCATTCCCCTGATCGGACCGGACCTGTCCGTCTGGCTGCGCGGTGACTTCGTGGTGGGCGATGCAACCCTGAACCGTTTCTTCTCCTTCCACGTGATCGCCATGCCCCTGGTGCTGATCGGCCTCGTCGCCGCCCACATCCTGGCCCTGCACGAAGTCGGTTCCAACAACCCCGACGGCGTCGAGATCAAGAAGCTGAAGGACGAGAACGGCCATCCTCTGGACGGCATTCCCTTCCATCCCTACTACACCGTCAAGGACATCGTCGGCGTCGTGGTCTTCCTGATGGTCTTCTCCTGCGTGGTGTTCTTCGCACCCGAAGGCGGCGGCTACTTCCTGGAATACAACAACTTCATTCCGGCCGATCCCCTGAAGACCCCGCCCCACATCGCTCCGGTGTGGTACTTCACTCCCTTCTACTCCATCCTGCGCGCCATGGTGTGGCCGATCCTGGGCCTGGATGCCAAGTTCTGGGGTGTGGTGGCCATGGGCGCTTCCGTGGTGATCTTCGCCTTCCTGCCCTGGCTGGATCGCAGCCCGGTCAAGTCCATCCGCTACCGCGGTCCGATCTACAAGACTTTCCTGACCCTGTTCGTGATCTGCTTCGTGATCCTGGGCTACCTCGGTACCCAGCCGCCCTCCTACTGGGGCGAGAAGGTCTCCCAGGTTTGCTCCCTGATCTACTTCGGCTTCTTCCTGCTGATGCCGTGGTATTCCAAGGTGGACAAGTACACGCCGGAACCCGAGCGTGTGACCATGAAATAAGGACGAGAGCGACATGAAAAAACTGCTTACTGCATTGCTCTTCGCGCCCCTGATGGCGCTGGCCAGCGGCGCCGCCGTGCATCTGGACAAGGCTCCGGACGTTTCCGGCGACAACGCGGCCCTGCAAAACGGCGCCAAGCTGTTCGTGAACTACTGCCTGAACTGCCACGGCGCCTCCTTCATGCGCTACAACCGGCTGACCGGCATCGGTCTGACCGAGCAGCAGATCAAGGACAGCCTGCTGTTCACCGCCGACAAGGTGGGCGAACCCATGCGCGTCGCCATCCGTCCGGACGAAGCCAAGCAATGGTTCGGCGCCACCCCGCCCGACCTGACCCTGATCGCCCGTGCCCGCGCTTCCGAAGCCGGTCCCGGCGCCGACTGGCTCTACACCTACCTGCGTTCCTTCTACCGTGACGACAAGCGTCCCACCGGCTGGAACAACGTGGTGTTCGAGAACGTCGGCATGCCGCACATCCTGTGGGAACTGCAGGGTCAGCAAGTGCTGAACCACGAGACCCACAAGCTGGAACTGGCCGTACCCGGCAAGCTGTCCGCCGCCGAGTACGACAAGCAAATCGCTGACCTGGTCGGTTTCCTGGTGTACATCGGTGAACCCGTTTCCGGTCTGCGCAAGCAGCTGGGCATTGCCGTCCTGCTGTTCCTCGGCGTGCTCTTCGTCGTTGCTTACGCTCTCAAGCGCGAGTACTGGAAAGACGTGCACTAACCCGCCTGACATTCAGGCTACGGCATCGCCGATCGGGGCTTTTCCCGGCGGCGGTGCCGATTCCTTTTTGAGGTAACGAGTCATGATGAACCTCTACTCCGGCACCACCGATCCCTTCAGCCATCGCTGCCGCATCGTCCTGTTCGAAAAGGGCATGGACTTCCAGGTGATCGATGTGGACCTCTTCAACAAGCCCGAAGACATCGCCGTCATCAACCCGTACAACCGGGTGCCGGTGCTGGTCGAGCGCGAGTTGATCCTGTACGAACCCAACATCATCAACGAATACATCGATGAGCGTTTCCCCCATCCCCAGCTCATGCCGGCCGACCCCATCATGCGGGCCCGGGCGCGCCAGCTGCTGTCCACCATGGAACGGGAAATCTTTGCCTACATCGAGCCCCTGGAAAAGAACGCCAAGACCGCCGACAAGGCGCGGACCGAAATCCGCAACCGCCTGACCGAGCTGGCTCCCATGTTCGCCAAGCAGAAGTTCATGCTGGGCGACGAGTTCTCCATGCTCGACGTGGCCATCGCCCCCCTGCTGTGGCGCCTGGACCACTACGGCATCGACCTGCCGAAGACCGCCGCGCCGCTGATGAAGTACGCCGAGCGCATCTTCAGCCGCCAGGGCTTCATCGATGCCCTGACGCCTTCCGAAAAGGTGATGCGCAAGTAACGAACTGACGGGGGCGCCGCCACGGTGTCCCCGTCTTTTCTCCAGGCCGGCGCCTGCGGTGCCGGTGCGTCGGCCGGACCGGTCGGCGCCATTCAGCGGAAGACTGTCATGCAACTGCCCTCCACCAAGCCCTACCTGATCCGCGCCATTTACGAATGGTGCGTGGACAACGGCTTTACCCCCTACATCGCGGTGGCCGTGGATGACCGGACCCTGGTGCCCCGCGAGTACGTGCGGGACGGCCAGATCGTCCTCAACATCAGCGGCGACGCCACTTCCCACCTCAACATGAGCAACGAGCTGATCAGCTTTGCCGCCCGTTTCGGCGGTGTGGCCCGGGATCTGTCGGTGCCGGTGGGCAATGTGGTGGCCATCTACGCCCGTGAAAACGGAGCCGGCATGGCCTTCGAGGTGGATGAAGAAGTGGAAGGCGAGGGCGAAGTGGTGACGGATGCCGGCGACGAGACCCCGCCGGAGCCGCCGGCCGCACCGCCCAGCGGCCGTCCCCACCTGCAGCGGGTGAAGTGAGCGGGGGCTTTCCCTCCCGGGTACTTCCCGCCGCTCCACCGGAAACCGCCTCGCGCCCCAAGCCGAGGCGGTTTTTCTTTGGCGCACCAAGCTGGCGCGGGATGCGCCAAGCTGGGGCCGAAATCCAGCCGTTCACCTGGCCGATTCGCTGTCGTTTAATAGTAACCCATTGATTATTAATGGTGGCATGGCTGTTGCTGTGTTGGGGCAGGAGCCCAGACCATGCCAAATGAAAGCCACTTCCCCCCCAGTGTCACCCCTTCCACCTGCTGCTACTGCGGCACCGGCTGCGGCGTCCTCATCGACAGCCGCGACGGCCGCATCACCGACGTGCGCGGCGACCCGGAGCACCCGGCCAACCAGGGGCGCCTCTGCGCCAAGGGGGCGACCCTGCACCTCACCGCCGCCCCCGGCACCCTTCAGGCCAACCGGGCCCTCTATCCGGAAGTGCGCACCCGCCGCGACCAGCCGCGCCAGCGGGTGAGCTGGGAGCAGGCCATGGCCGTGGCGGCCCGCCGTTTCGCCGCCGTCATCGCCGAGCATGGACCGGAGGCGGTGGCCTTCTACGTCTCCGGCCAGCTGCTGACCGAGGACTACTACGTCTTCAACAAGCTGGTGAAGGGCTTCATCGGCAGCAACAACATCGACACCAACTCCCGCCTCTGCATGTCCTCCGCCGCCTCCGGCTACAAGCTGACCCTGGGCGTGGACGCGCCGCCCAATTGCTACGAGGACATCGGCCTGGCCCAGTGCCTGTTAATCACCGGCGCCAATCCGGCCGCCGCCCATCCCATCGTCTTCCGCCGCATCGAGGATGCCCGGGAGGCCAATCCCGAACTCAAGATGATCGTCGCCGACCCCCGCCGCAGCGAGACGGCCGCCATCGCCGACCTGCACCTGGCCCTGAAGCCCGGCACCGACATCGCCCTCTACAACGCCATGCTGCACGTGCTGCTGGCCGAGAACCTGGTGGACCGGGACTACATCGCCGCCCACACCGAAGGCTTTGCCGCCCTGGAGGCGATTGCAGCGGACTACAGCCCCGCCGTGGCGGCCCAGATCTGCGGCATCCCGGCCGAGGACATCGTCCAGGCGGCGCGCTGGTTCGGCCTCTCCAAGGCCAGCCTGTCCCTCTGGTGCCAGGGCCTCAACCAGTCCCGCCACGGCAGCCACAACAACGCCGCCCTGATCCACCTGCACCTGGCCACCGGCCACATCGGCCGGCCCGGCGCCGGCCCCTTCTCCCTCACCGGCCAGCCCAATGCCATGGGCGGCCGGGAAGTGGGGGGCATGGCCAATCTGCTCTCCGCCCACCGGGATCTGGGCAACGCCGAACACCGGGCCGAAGTGGCCCGCTTCTGGGGCGTGCCCGAGGTGCCGGCCAAGCCCGGCCTCACCGCCGTGCAGCTGTTCGAGGCCGTAGGCCGGGGCGAGGTCAAGGCCCTGTGGATTGCCTGCACCAACCCGGCCCATTCCCTGCCGGACCAGGCCCGGGTGCGGGCCGCCCTGGAGACGGCGGAATTCGTGGTGCTGCAGGAAGCCTACGGCGACACCGACACCGCCGCCTACGCCGACCTGCTGCTGCCCGCCGCCAGCTGGGGCGAGAAGGAAGGTACGGTGACCAATTCGGAGCGCCGCATCTCCCGGGTGCGGGCCGCCGTGGCGCCGGCCGGCGAGGCCCGGGCCGACTGGGCCATCGCCGTCGATTTCGCCCACCGTCTGGGGGACGAGCTGGGCCGGGGCGAAGAGGCCCGCCGCCTGTTCCCCTACCGTCGCCCCGAAGCCATCTTCAACGAGCACCGGGACAGCACCCGGGGCCGGGACCTGGACATCACCGGCCTCTCCTACGGCCTCCTGGAGCAGCGCGGGCCCCAGCTGTGGCCCTTCCCCGCAGGGGCCGAGGCCGGCCTGCCCCGGCTTTACGCCGACGGCCGCTTCCCCACGCCTTCCGGCCGCGCCCGCTTCGTTCCGGTGCAGCACCAGGAGGTGGCCGAGCCCACCGATGTGGATCAGCCCATCAGCCTCCTTTCCGGCCGCCTGCGGGACCAGTGGCACGGCATGAGCCGCACCGGCACCGTGCCGCGCCTGTTCCACGGCGCCGAGGAGGCGGTGCTGGCCATGCATCCCTGCGACCTGCGCCACCGGGGTCTGGAGGACGGCGACCTGGCCCGGGTCAGCAACGGCCGCGACAGCCTGGTGCTGCGGGTAGCCGCCGTGGCCGGCCTGAAGAAGGGCCGGGCCTGGCTGCCCATGCACTGGGGCAGCCGCTTCATGCACGGCGCCGGCGCCAATGCCTTCACCGGCCCGGCCTGCGATCCCATTTCCCTGCAGCCCGAGCTGAAGCACGCCCCGGTGCAGGTGGAAAAGGCCGACCTGCCCTGGCCCCTGGCCGTGGTGCGGGCCGGAGAGGGGCCCGACGCCCTGGCCTCCAGCCTGGCCCTGCTGCAACGGGCGCGCCGCCTGTTGCCCCGCTTCCCCTACGCCAGCGTCGGCCTCTATGGCCGCGGCCAGCCCCTGGTGGTGTTCCGCGCCGCGGCAGAGGCGCCCCTGGACGAGGCCCAGATCCGGGAGATCGACGCCCTCTTCGACCTGGAGCGGGAGGAGGGCGCCATCGTCTACGCCGACCGCCGCCGCCACATCGGCAAGCGGGCCCTGGCCCGGGACGGCCACCTGCTCGGGGTGCGTCTGGCCGGCGAGACCCAGGCCCTGGCCTGGCTCAAGGACGCCATCTCCGACGACGTGCTGGACCCGGACCTGCTGCGCTGGGCGGTAGCCCCCATCAGCACGCCGCCGGCCAAGCTGCTGCGCGCCAGCCCGGTGGTGTGCAAGTGCGCCGACATCACCCAGGCCCAGATCGAGGCCGGCATCGCCAGGGGCCTGGACCTGGACGGCCTGCAGAACGAGCTAAAATGCGGAACCTTCTGCGGCGGCTGCCTGCCCGAAGTGAAGAAAATCATCGTTGCCAAGACATCCCCCCAGGCTGCCTGAGGGAAAGACAAGGAAAACCGGGGAGACGCCCATGAATTACGCCCACTTCATCAAGGAACTCGGCCGCGGCGCCGAGGGCGCCAAGGACCTGACCCAGGAGGAGGCCCAGCTGCTTTACGGCGCCATGCTCGACGGCGGTGTGCCCGAACTGGAACTGGGGGCCATCACCATCGCCCTGCGGGTCAAGGGCGAGAGCGCCGAGGAAATGATCGGCTTCCTGGCCGCCGCCAGCGAGCGGGTCCATGCCCTGCGGCCGCCCCCCGGGCGCATCCGGCCGGTGGTCATTCCCAGCTACAACGGCGCCCGCAAGGGGGCCAACCTGACGCCCCTGCTGGCCCTGCTGCTGCAGCGCTTCGGCGTGCCGGTGCTGGTGCACGGCCTGCTCGAAGGCTATGGCCGGGTTACCTCAGCCCACGTCTTCCGCGAACTGGGCCTGATGCCCTGCGCCAGCCATAGCGCCGTGCAGCAGGCCATGGACGGCTACGGCGTGGCCTTCGTGCCCCTCAACGTGCTCAGCCCGGGGCTGCACAACCTGCTCTCCCTGCGCAGCCGTCTGGGCCTGCGCAACAGCGCCCACAGCCTGGTGAAGATGCTCGACCCCTTCAAGGGCGGCGGCGTCCTGCTGGGGGCCGCCACCCATCCGGCCTACATGGACCTGATGCGCGACATCCTCTCCTATGGCGGCGGCCGGGCCCTGCTGCTGCGGGCCTCGGAAGGGGAGCCCTTCGCCAACCCCAAGCGCCGCCCGCGCATCGAGTACCTGCACGAGGAGCAGTGCGAGGTGCTGTTCGAGGCCGAGCACGAAAGCCTCAAGGCCCTGCCCAACCTGCCGGAGGAGTGCGACGCCAAGGTCACCGCCCAGTGGATCCGCAAGGTGCTGGACGGCCAGGCCAGCCTGCCCCTGCCCCTGGCCAACCAGCTGGCCTGCTGCCTCTACGCCAGCGGCTATGCGGAAGACTTCAACCAGGCCAAGGCCATCGTGGCCGTGGAAGGCAACGGCCTGACCACGGTCTAGGCCCCGTCCCGGCCCTGGCCGTGGCGCGATTGCGCCACCGGCCGCCGCCGTGGGGCCGCGCCCCGCCCGAACCCGCCGCCAGGCGGGTTTTGTTTTGGGCTCAGCCCTGGCGCCGCTTCCAGTCGTCGGTGAGCAGGCCGGCAAAGCCCCAGTTTTCCTCGGCGATTTCCTGGATCACGATGTGGGTGTGTTCCGGCTTTTTGCCCAGCACCCGCACCAGGCTGTCGGTGACTTCCGCCACCAGGCGGGCCTTCTGTTCCCGGCTGGCGCCGGCGGTGATCTGGATATTGACGTAGGGCATGGGATCTCCTCGGGTCGGTTGGGGGCCGGCCATGGTGCCATGGAAAAGGCGTCGGCGGATGCTCCGGTCATCGCCGCCGGGCCTTGCCGGCCTCCCGCCGCCCGCCGCCGATGCAGGCCTGGCGGGGCCTGGGGCCAATTGTCGTGCAGATGACAATCTCCCGCTGCGTCCCTTCCTAGACTGTGGCCAGCCCGTCAGCGAACGAGGCCCGAACCGGAGCATACCGGTCCCCTACCAGGCGGCATCGAGACACCAAAGGAGATTGTGGATGAAGGCGCTACGGCGAGCCCTCACGGGGCTCTATTTCGTTTGTGGGGCCCTGCTGGCGACGTCGCTTCATGCCCAGCAGGGCAATGTCATCAAGCTGGGCCAGTCCCTGCCCCTCAGCGGGCCCCTGGCCGAACTGGGCAGCGAGTACCGGGACGGGGCCCAGGCCTATCTCAAGTGGATCAACAGCAAGGGCGGCATCCACGGCCGCCGTATCGAGCTGGTGACCCTGGACGACGGCTATGTGGTGGAAAAGAGCGTGGAGAATGCCAAGCAGCTGCTGGACAAGGAGGGCGTCTTCGCCTTTCTCGGCATGTTCGGCAGCGCCAACTACACGGCCCTGATGCCCCTGGTGAACGAGCGGGGCGTGCCTTCGGTGGCGCCCTACACCGGGGCCGACGAGCTGCGGGAGCAGGCCTCGCCCCAGACCTTCTGGCTGCGGGCCAGCTACGGCGACGAGACGGAAAAGATCGTGGACCAGCTGACCACCCTGGGCATCAACCACATCGCCGTCTTCTACCAGAACGACGCCTTCGGCAAGGCCGGCCTCAAGGGTGTGGAAGTGGCCCTGAAGAAGCGCAACCTGAAGGTCATCGCCAGCGGCAGCTTCGACAAGGTGAAGAACGACGTGACCGAGGCGGTCAAGGCCATTGCCGCCGCCGACACCCAGGCCGTGGTCATGATCAGCACCTACAAGCCCACCGCCCTGTTCGTCAAACAGATGCGGGCCACCGGCAAGCAGCCCCAGTTCTTCGCCCTCTCCGTGGTGGGCTACAAGGCCCTGCAGGCGGAGATGGGGGCGGAGGCGGCGGGCATCGCCATCTCCCAGGTGACGCCCTATCCCTGGAGCGCCTCCAGCGGCGTGGTGCGGGAGTTCGACGCCCTGCCGCCGGCGCTCAAGCCCAAGGGCGGCATCACCTACACCAACCTGGAAGGCTTCATCGCCGCCAAGGCCATGGTGGAAGGCCTGCGCCGGGCCGGGCCCCAGCCGACCCGGGAAAAGCTGGTGAGCGCCCTGGAATCCATGGCGCCCTGGGATGCGGGGGGCTTCCTCCTGGATTTCTCCGGCAAGCACCTGGGCTCCCGCTTCTCCGAAGTGACCATCGTCGGCAACAGCGGCCGGCTGCTGCGCTGAAACAGGGCCTGCCCTGGCAGCGAGCAGGGACGGGCTTGAACGACAAGGGGCGGCTGCAAAGGCCGCCCCTTCTGCTTTCCAGGCCGGTGCCCTTCAGCCCCTGGCGTGTTGGCGGATGAAGGCGCAGCAGTCGGCCAGGGCCACCGTGGCTTCGGGGAACAGGGGGGCCACCGCCGGGTAGCAGTGGAACATGCCTTCTCCCAATTCCAGCCGCACCTCCACGCCCGCCGCCCGGGCCTTGGCGGCGAAGCTGATGGCGTCGTCGCGCATGATCTCGGCGCCGCCGGCGTGCAGCAGCAGGGGCGGCAGGCCCTGCAGGTCGCCGAAGAGGGGCGAGATGAGGGGCTCGCGCCGGTCCCGCTCGCCGGCGTAGTAGCGGCTGAAAACCTCCCAGCAGCCGTCCGGCGCCAGGGGGTCCGATTCCTGGTAGGAGGGGCCGCTGCTGGTTAGGTCGGTCCACGGCGACAGGGCCACCGCCGCCGCCGGCAGGGGCCGGCCCTTGTCGCGCAGGGCCAGCAGGGCCGCCAGCAGCAGGCCGCCGCCGGCCGAATCGCCGGCAAAGACGGCCCTGGCCGGGTCCTGGCCCCGGGCCAGCAGCCACTCCCAGGCCGCCAGGGCGTCGTCCAGGGCGGCCGGGAAGGGGTGCTCCGGGGCCAGCCGGTAATCGAAGACCAGGGCCGGCACGCCGCTGCCGGAGACGAACTTGGCCACCGCCGCCCGATGGGAGCGGTGGGAGCCCATGACGTAGCCGCCGCCGTGGAAATAGAGCATGGCGCTGCCGCCGGCGTCGTCCCGGGGGCGGATCCACTCCAGGCTCATGCTGCCCAGGTTGAAGCTGTCCACCGCGATGTCGGGGGGCAGCTTGCCGAAAATCACCCCGGATTTTTCCACCTGGGCCCGCAGGGCCGGGATGGAGGTGTCGAAGGTGATGCTCTCGCGCCGGGCCTTGAGGCGGAACCAGTGGCGGTGCTTGAGCAGGAAGATGACGGCGCGGGCTTTGAGGCTGGGCATGGCGGATCCGGTGGGCAGGGCAGGGTGCGGCGGTGGCCTCCCGGTTGTGCGGGAGGGGCGGGAAGGCGCATTATCCGCCAGTTTTCCCGGCGTCATGCGCCCCATGCCGAACCCTTGCCGCGAGCCTGCCTTGTCATCCGCCCCGATCCTCTCCCTGCTGCCGCTCCATTACGCCGCCCTCAGCCTGCTCACCCTGCTGGTGTACGCCTGGGACAAGTCGGCGGCCCGGCGCCGTGCCTGGCGCATCAGCGAGGCCACCCTGCACGGCCTGGCCCTGCTCGGCGGCTGGCCGGGAGCCTGGCTGGCCCAGGCCTGGCTGCGTCACAAGAGCCGCAAGCAGCCCTTCCGTACCTGGTTCTGGCTGACGGTGGCGGCCAATCTGGCGGTTTTGGCCCTGCTGCTGTGGTGGCTGGGCCAGGACGGCGGCTTTCCCTTTTCCATGCCGGCCATCCCCGTGCCGGGCTGAGGTCGTGAGGCGCCCATGATGAAATTCCATGTAGTCCGGTCCCTGCTTTTCTGCCTGCTCCTGCTGGGGGGCGGCGTTGCCGCCCGGGCGGAGTCGGCGGACGAGCGGCCCGAGTGGGGCGCCTTCTTCGCCGCCGCCGAGGCCCGCGGCACCATGGTGGTGGCGGACCGGCGCGGCGGCGGCCACCGCCTGTGGCGCTACGATGCGGAGCGGGCGGCGCGGCGCTATGTGCCCGCCTCCACCTTCAAGATCGCCCATGCCCTGATGGCCCTGGAGAGCGGCGTGCTGCGGGACGAATTCCAGGTCCTGCCCTGGGACGGGGTGCAGCGCTCCATCCCGGCCTGGAACCGGGACCAGGACCTGCGTTCCTCCATGCGCGCATCCGTGGTCTGGGTGTACCAGGGCTTTGCCAGGCAGATCGGCGAGGCCCGGGCCCGGCGCCTGCTGCAGGCCATGGACTACGGCAACGCCGAGCCGTCCGGCGGCGAGGACGGCTACTGGCTGGACGGCAAGTTGCGCATTTCCGCCGAGGAGCAGGTGGCCTTTCTCGAGCGCCTCTACCGCAACCAGCTGCCGCTGGCCCTGGCCCACCAGCGGCTGGTGAAGGACGTGATGATCGTGGAGGCCGGCCGCGACTGGATCCTGCGGGCCAAGACCGGCTGGGACGGCCGCATCGGCTGGTGGGTGGGCTGGGTGGAGTGGCCCCAGGGGCCGGTGTTCTTCGCCCTCAACCTGGATACGCCGGGGCGGATGGCGGATCTGCCGAAGCGGGAAGGGGTGGCCCGGGCCATCCTGGCGGCCATCGGCGCCCTGCCGGCGGCGGCGCCGGTTTTGCCGGGTGGGGCGAGCGGGGCGAATGCCTCGGGTGCGATGACCGGGGCCGTGTCTCCCACCCCGCCCGGCACCGCCCTGCCAGGAAAATAGGCCCTGCCTGCGGGGTCTGCCATGGCGGTGAGGCCCGCGGGATAAGGCTCCCGGCGATGCCGTCGCCGTCAGGCCCGTCCCGCCTGGCTCCCAGCCGGGTGCTGCCCGAGCCGACGGTTTACAGCCCCAGGCCCTGGCCCAGAGTCGTTTCCCCCACCACGTGCCGGTAGCGCCGGTAGCCGTTGCGGCCGCCGGACTTGGCCTGGTACATGGCCCAGTCGGCGTGGCGCAGCAGGGTTTCCGCGTCCTTGCCGGCTTCCGGGTAGAGGGCGATGCCGATGCTGGCGGAAACGTGGCCCTCGCCGTTCGGCAGGGGGAAGGGCCGGTTCATGGCGGCGACGATCTTTTCCGCCACCTGTTCCGCATCCTCGGCCCCCGCCACCTCCGCCAGGAGCACGGCGAATTCGTCGCCCCCCAGGCGGGCCACCGTATCGGCCTTGCGCAGGCAGCCCCGCAGGCGGGCCGCCGCTTCCTGCAGCAGCCGGTCGCCGGCGGCGTGGCCCAGGGTGTCGTTCACTTCCTTGAAATGGTCCAGGTCCACGAAGAGCAGGGCGAAGGCCCGCTCCTGCCGTTCCGACTGGGCCAGCAGCTGGCCCAGGAGGTCGTTGAAGAGGACCCGGTTGGGCAGGCCGGTGAGGCCGTCGTGCAGGGCCTGCTGGCGCAGCTTCTCCTGGTAGGCCTGGCGCTCGGTGACGTCCCGGGCCAGGGTCAGGATCAGGCGGCGGCCGCCGGAGGCGAAGGCGCCGATGCGCATCTCCACCGGGAATTCGTGGCCCAGGCGGTGGCGGTGGCGGCCTTCCTGGGTCACCGGGGCGTTGGTGTCCAGGTTGTGCCACAGCTGGTGCAGTTCGGCGGCGGGAATGCCGACCTCGAAGGCGTCCATGTTGCTGCCGATCAGCTCCTCCCGGGGCAGGCCCAGGCTGTCGCAGGCCTGCTGGTTCACGTCCTCGATGCGGCCATCTGGGTCGTGCAGGAAGAGGGCGTCGCCGGCCCGTTCCACCAGGTTGCGGAAGCGCCCTTCGCTTTCCCGCAGGGCCCGGGCCTGTTCCTCTAGGCGCTGCAGCTGGCGCCAGATGAGGCCGATGAAGAGGGAGCAGAGGACGATGCTGCCCAGGCCCATGAGGATGATGTGCAGGGTGGTGGCGCGCCAGGGGCGCAGCAGTTCGCTTTCCTCCTGGGAGACGGAGACCAGGATGGGATAGCGCTTGGCCTCGCGGAAGCTTTTCAGGCGCTGGCGCCCGTCCATGGAGCTGGTTTCCAGCAGGGTGCCGCTGGCGCCGCGGCCGGGAGTGCGCAGGAACAGGTCCTGTTCCGGGTAGGCATGGCCCAGGCTGTCGGGCATTTCCGGGTAGCGGGCGAGCAGGGTGGCGTTGCTGTGGTAAAGGGCCACGGCGCCGCCGGGCAGGTGCAGCACGGAGCGGTAGAAGGAGACCACGTCGGCCAGGCTGACGCTGGCCAGGATGACGCCGGCGAAATGGCCCCGGGGCCCCACCAGACGGCGGGAGAAGATGAGCCGCTGGGAGCCGTCGAGCAGGGTGCGGGTGGGGGGCGAGATGAGGGGCTCGGCTTCGGCCGTGTCGCGCAGGCGGCGGAAGTATTCCCGCTCCCGCACGTTCATGGCGGGTACCGGGTGGCGGGCCGAGTGGGCCAGCACATTGCCCTGGGCGTCCACCAGCACCAGGTTGGTGACGAAGGGGGTGGCGGTGACCTGGCTGCGCAGCAACTGGTGCAGGCGCCGGGCCTGCTCCTCGCGCCGGGCCGGGTTTTTCTCCGCCACCAGGGGCGGCATGGCGGCCACTTCCTGGCGGGCGTTGAGCAGGGCCTGGTCGGTGGCGGTGATGGCCCGCTCCATCTGTTCCAGCAGGGCCAGGTTGAGGGTGCTGAGGTTGTCCCAGGCGGCGTTGTAGAGGCGTTCCCGGGTTTCGCCGATTTCCCGGAAGACCAGGCCGATGATGATGGTCACCAGGAGCAGCCAGCCGATCAGCAGGCTGCGTCCGGGACGCACCAGGGGCGGGCGGCTGGGGGGGGGCGGTACTGTTTTCGGGAGCCATGGCGTTCTCCATTGGGATGGGGCGCACGAAGCACTCGTCTGTCGGCCCATTCTGGCATGGGCCCGGACTTCCTCAAATAGGCCTTTGGGCCAGCAGGGGACCGGCGGCGGGCGGCAGCCGAGGGACGGTGCCGGGCGCCCGCTGGCGGGGCAGGGCGGGGCGGCGATGCACCAGTTGTGTGCGGCGGCGCGGGGGGCGGGCTTTGTGTTATCCCATTGAAATCATGTGCTTACGAAATGGCATGGCGATTGCTAAATCTCCGGCGTACTCCTGTCGCCTGGGCGGCGGGACTGCCGGTGGTGTGGCCCTCGGGGTCAACGTGAAGCACTGCCCTTCAATGTTTTCTCTCGCTGCCTGATGGCGTTGCGGGAGGGCACGACGGCGTACCGCAATGGCGCGGGCGCAGTCCGAGGCCCGTCCCGCACCCCGGAAGCCGGCGACCGAAGGAGTGCTTCATGAACAAACCCAAACTGGTGCTGGTGGGCAACGGCATGGCCGGCGTGCGCACCCTGGAAGAGCTGCTGAAGATCGCCCCGGACCACTACGACATCACCGTATTCGGCGCCGAGCCCCATCCCAACTACAACCGCATCCTGCTTTCCCCGGTCCTGGCCGGCGAGATGACGGTGCCCGAGATCGTCCTCAACGATCTGCAGTGGTACGCCGACAACGGCATCAAGCTGCACCTCAACAAGAAGGTGACCAAGGTGGACCGGGTCAAACGCCAGGTCGTCGCCGAGGACGGCACGGTGGAGTCCTACGACCGCCTGCTGCTGGCCACCGGCTCCAACCCCTTCATGCTGCCCATCCCCGGCAACGACCTGCCGGGGGTCATCGCCTACCGGGACATCGCCGACACCGACGCCATGATCGAGGCGGCCAGGACCCATCGCCACGCGGTGGTCATCGGCGGCGGCCTGCTGGGCCTGGAAGCGGCCAACGGCCTCAAGCTGCGGGGCATGGACGTGACCGTGGTGCACGTCGGCCCCTGGCTGCTGGAACGCCAGCTGGACGAGGTGGCGGGCAAGCTGCTGCAAAAGTCCCTGGAGGAGCGGGGCCTGAAATTCCTGCTGCAGAAAAACACGGAAGCCCTCATCGCCGGCGAGAGCGGCCGGGTGGCGGCCATCCGCTTCAAGGACGGCATGCAGATTCCCGCCGATCTGGTGGTGATGGCGGTGGGCATCCGCCCCAACACGGCCCTGGCCGAGTCTTCCGGCATCCACTGCAACCGGGGCATCGTCGTCTCCGACACCCTGCAGACCTACGATCCCAAAATCTACGCCGTGGGCGAGTGCGTCAGCCACCGCGGTATCGCCTACGGCCTGGTGGCGCCGCTGTTCGAGCAGGCCAAGGTCTGCGCCAACCACCTGGCGGGCTACGGCATCGGCCGTTACCAGGGCTCGGTGACCTCCACCAAGCTGAAGGTCACCGGCATCGACCTTTTCTCCGCCGGCGACTTCATGGGCGGCAGCGACACCGAGGACATCGTCCTGCACGACCCGGCCGGCGGCGTGTACAAGCGCCTGGTGCTGAAGGACAACAAGCTGGTGGGCGGCGTGCTCTACGGCGACACGGCGGACGGTTCCTGGTACTTCCAGCTGCTGCGGGAGGGCAAGGACGTCAGCCAGATCCGCGACCACCTCATGTTCGGCCAGAGCAACCTGGGGGACACGGGCCACCAGGGCCACAACAAGGCCGCCGCCATGGCCGACAGCGCCGAGGTGTGCGGCTGCAACGGCATCACCAAGGGCACCATCGTCAAGGCCATCAAGGAAAAGGGCCTGTTCACCCTGGACGAGGTGCGCAAGCACACCAAGGCTTCCGCCTCCTGCGGCTCCTGCACCGGCCTGGTGGAGCAGATCCTGGCCTCCACCGTGGGCGGCGCCTACCAGGCCGCCAGCAGCGCCGAGAAGCCCATGTGCGGCTGCACCGAGCACAGCCACGGGGCCGTGCGCCAGGCCATCCGGGAGCGGCACCTGACCTCCATTCCGGCGGTGATCGAAGCTCTGGCCTGGAAGAATCCCAACGGCTGCGAGAAGTGCCGCCCGGCCCTCAACTATTACCTCATCTCCACCTTCCCCCACGAGGCCAGGGACGATCCGCAAAGCCGCTTCATCAACGAGCGGGCCCACGCCAACATCCAGAAGGACGGCACCTATTCGGTGGTGCCGCGCATGTGGGGTGGCGTCACCACGCCCAACGAACTGCGGGCCATTGCCGACGTGGCGGACAAGTACCAGGTGCCCATGGTCAAGGTCACCGGCGGCCAGCGCATCGACCTGCTGGGGGTGAAGAAGGAGGACCTGCCCCACATGTGGGCCGACCTGGCCCAGGCCGGCATGGTCTCCGGCCACGCCTACGGCAAGTCCATCCGCACCGTGAAGACCTGCGTCGGCAGCCAGTTTTGCCGCTTCGGCACCCAGGACTCCACCGGCATGGGCATCGAGCTGGAGAAGATGCTGTTCGACATGTGGAGCCCCCACAAGGTGAAGCTGGCCGTCTCCGGCTGCCCGCGCAACTGCGCCGAATCCGGCATCAAGGACGTGGGCATCATCGCCGTCGATTCGGGCTGGGAAATCCACGTCGCCGGCAACGGCGGCATCAAGACCGAGGCGGCCCAGTTCCTGTGCAAGGTGGCCACCGCCGAAGAGGTCAAGGAATACTCCGGCGCCTTCCTCCAGCTCTACCGGGAAGAGGGCTTCTACCTGGAGCGCACCGTGCATTACGTGCAGCGGGTGGGCCTGGACCACGTCAAGCGCCTGGTGGTGGAGGATGAGGACAACCGCAAGGCCCTGCACGCCCGTCTGCTCGATTCCCTGAAGGATGCCGCCGATCCCTGGGCCGAGCACCAGGAAGCCCCGGCCCGGCGTGAATTCGAGCCCCTGGCCTTCTGATGCATCGGCGATGACCCTCTCTGAGTTCTCTGTGCCCTCTGTGGCAAAACGGTTTTAAGGAACGAAAAATGAGCCAATGGAAAAACCTCTGCGCCCTGGAAGACATCCCCCTGCTGGGTTCCCGGGTGGTGCAGCACCCGGGCGGCGATATTGCCGTGTTCCGCACCGACGGCGATGCCGTCTTCGCCCTCCACGACAAGTGCCCCCACAAGGGCGGGCCCCTCTCCCAGGGCATCGTGCACGGCCAGCGGGTGACCTGCCCCCTGCACAGCTGGAACATCGAGCTGGCCAGCGGCGAGGCGGTGGCGCCGGACCAGGGCTGTACCGCCCGCTTCCAGGTGAAGGTGGAAGACGGCCGGGTCTGGCTCCAGGCCTGACGGGGAAACGGCCATGCCCGGAGAGGCAGAAGGGACGGGCCTGACGGCCATGCCACGGCGGGAAAGTCCGTCCCTGCTGCCTCCTGGCAATGGCATGGAACCAATGGCCGTTCCGGCGGCCGAAGCAGGGGACGTCGCGGCCTTTGCCGGCTGCGGCAAAAGGCGATATCGATCAATTCCCTCGCCCCTTGCCTTCACCCATAATCCAGACATGACCCAAACTGCCCTCATCCTTTTCGGCCACGGCGCCCGGGACCCCCAGTGGGCCGAGCCCATGCAGCGCGTGCAGCGCGCCATCCAGGCGCGGGAGCCCCAGCGCCGCGTCGCCCTGGCCTTCCTCGAATTCATGGAGCCGACCCTGGAACAGTGCGTCGCCCAGCTGGCCGACGAGGGCGTCACCAGCATCCGCCTGGCACCCATGTTCATGGCCCAGAGCGGCCACCTGAAGCGGGACCTGCCCCTGCAGGTGGAAGCCGCGGCACGCCAGCATCCCCAGCTCAGCATCCACATCGCCGGCGCCATCGGCGAAGCTCCGGGCGTGATCGACGCCATGGCCGAGCACATCTTGGCCCTCGACTAGGTCTTTTCAGGAATCCACCGACCCATGCTGCGCGTTCTCGTCATCGATGAATCCCAGAGCCGGGCCGCCGACATCTGCGCCGGCCTGGTCAAGGCCGGCCACCAGGTGGCGGCTGTGCTGGCCTCGTCCCTGGACCTGGCGGGAAGGGTGGAGGAACTGAAGCCCGACGTCATCCTCATCGAAACCGACAGCCCCAGCCGGGATACTTTGGAACACCTTTCCGCCATGAACCGGGACATGCCCCGGCCGGTGATCATTTTCGCCAACGACGACGATTCGGGCCTGATCCGGGAGGCCATGAAGGCCGGCGTCTCCTCCTACGTGGTGGACGGCCTGGACCCGGCCCGCATCAAGCCCATCGTCGAGGTGGCCCGGGCCCGCTTCGAGGAAACCCTGGCCCTGCGCCGGGAGCTGGCGGAAACCACGCAGAAGCTGTCCGACCGCAAGATCATCGAACGGGCCAAGGGCCTGCTCATGAAGACCCGCAAGATGGAAGAGGAAGAGGCCTACCACGCCCTGCGCCGCCTGGCCATGGACCGGGGCCAGAGCATCTCCCGGGTCTCCCGGGACGTCATCGAGATGGCCAAGGTCCTGCTCTGAAGGCCGGGCCGCCGGCCCATCCCTGGCTTTGACCCGGGTGATGCCGGGTTTGATTTGCATCCTGGCCCCGGTTCCCCGCCCGGCGCCATACTGTCTCCCATCACCCTTTCCGGGAGTCCGCCATGAAACGCCATCCCGCCCTGTTGCAGTTGTCCCGCGAACACCACACCGCCCTCAAGATGTCCCTGGATTGCCGCAAGGCCGTGCTGGCGGCCGACCAGGGGGCCATGAGCGCCCTGGCGGGCCAGATGTCGAGCCTCTTCGCCGCCGAGCTGGAACCCCACTTCCAGCGAGAGGAAGAGGAATTGCTGCCCTGGCTGGAAGCCGCCGGCGAGCACCAGCTGGTGGCCCGTACCCTGGCCGAGCACGCCCAGCTGCGGGGCCTGGCCGAGCGCATCGGCCGGGGCGACCGGGGCGCCCTGGAAGCCTTCGCTACAGCCCTGAGCGACCACGTGCGTTTCGAGGAACGGGAGTTGTTCGAGAAGGCCCAGGAATATCCGGCCTTCACCGTCGGCTGAGGTTGTGCCGGGGCGTGGCCCCGGCGGGGGCGATGGAGCCCTGGTCTAGTGGATCAGGACCAGGGCCAGGATGACGGTCCACGCCGGCAGGGCGCAGACCATGATGACGCCGCAGAAGAGGGTGGCCAGGCAGTCGTCCTCCACCGCCAGCAGGCGGCGGATGCAGCGGTACATGGCGTAGCTGGAAAGGGCCAGGGCGACCATGCCGGTGATGAGGATGAAAATCAGGCTGGGCACGGCCAGGGCCAGGGAGGCCAGCCATAGGGGAATGGTGCTGAGGGTCACCACCAGGAAGGCCTGGCGCCGGTTCACCGGCACCTGGAAGAAGCGCCCTGCCAGGTGGGCGACGCCCGCCAGCAGGGGCACCATCAGCAGTTCCCAGGCCAGGATGAGCAGCAGGCGTTCCCAGCTGGGGGCAATGAAGCCGGCGATGATGCGGTTGCCGTAGGCGTTGCCGGCGAAGTTGGCCATCACCGGTAGCAGCAGGGAGAGGGGCAGGACGATGAGGAGAAAACTGACGGCGGCGGAGGGCAGATGCTCCACGTCGTCCCAAAGGATGTCGTGGTTTTCCTGCGTGCCTGCACTGCCCATCATCCAGCCCGACAGTAAACGCGGGGCTTCCATGGGCTGTTGCTGGATATCCATGTTTCCCTCCCGCTCCCGATACGTGCGGGAGCATTGTTTTGTATTGCATGCCATCAACAACCCGATAATCATAAGAACATCGGATGCCAGTGTCTTTAGGCGTTTGGTCATAGATGGGGTCGGCGCTTTCGCCGTTCCCCTTTCCTCTCCCTCCGCCGCTCCCCATTCCGCTGTCCTTCCGCCGCTGTCGCTGCAACCGCCGGCCCGGGTTCCCCCTTCTTGTGCGGCGGTCACGCCATGGCGCACCGCAGCAGTGCGCTCCGGTGCCGCGGATGGATTTTTTCAGGGTGGTGGGAATGTGGCTATCTATATGAAGTAAAGGTGAATTTCAGATATTTTTGCTGCCTGGCACGGTGGTTGCTGAACTAGGTCGTAAGTCGGACCAATGGCGGTTCGAGCAACGCCGGGCAGCGCAGTGAAGCCCTGACCGGCAAACGGACAAAGGCGTCCATCCGCGTGTTCTCTCTCCTCTCACGCGGGTGTGACGCCTTTTCTTTTTTCTGAGGTCAAGGAGCATGGAATGTCCAAGCAAAAGCAATTCGAGGCACCCGATGCCGTGGCGGCGGAACGCCGCGAGTTCGTCAAATCCGCCGGCCTCCTGGGCCTGGGAGCAGCGCTCATGGGCCTGACTCCCGGTCTGCGTGCCGCCGCCTTTGCCGCCGGTTCCGACGCACCGGAAAAGACCGAGGTGAAGATCGGCTTCATCCCCCTGACCGACTGCGCCTCCGTGGTCATGGCCGCGGCCAAGGGCTTCGACAAGAAGTACGGCATCAAGATCGTGCCCACCAAGGAGGCCTCCTGGGCCGCCGTGCGCGACAAGCTGGTGAATGGGGAACTGGATGCGGCCCACGTGCTGTACGGCCTCATCTACGGCGTGCACCTGGGCATCGGCGGGCCGAAGAAGGACATGGCCAGCCTCATGACCCTCAACAACAACGGCCAGGGCATCACCCTCTCCAGCCAGCTGAAGGACAAGGGCGTCACCGACGGCGCCGCCCTGAAGAAGCTGATCAGCAGCGAGAAGCGGGAATTCACCTTCGCCCAGACCTTCCCCACGGGCACCCACGCCATGTGGCTCTACTACTGGCTGGCGGCCCACGACATCAACCCCATGAAGGACGTCAAGACCATCACCGTGCCGCCCCCCCAGATGGTGGCCAACATGCGGGTGGGCAATATGGACGGCTACTGTGTCGGCGAGCCCTGGAACGCCCGGGCCATCATCGACAAGGTGGGCTTCACCGCCGCCACCACCCAGGACATCTGGACCGACCATCCGGAAAAGGTGCTGGGCACCACCGCCGACTGGGCGGCCAAGCACCCGAAGACCGCCGTGGCCGTCACCGCCGCCATCCTGGAGGCTTCCCGCTGGATCGACGCCTCCCTGGCCAATCGCCGGGAGACGGCCGAGACCATCGCCGCCAAGGCCTACGTCAATACGGATGTGGATGTGATCCTGGACCGCATGCTGGGCCGCTACAGCAACGGCATCGGCAAGACCTGGGACGACAAGAACCACATGAAGTTCTTCAACGACGGCCAGGTGAATTTCCCCTACCTCTCCGACGGCATGTGGTTCCTCACCCAGCACCGCCGCTGGGGCCTGCTCAAGGACGATCCGGACTACCTGGGCGTGGCCAAGGCCATCAACCAGGTGGGCCTGTACCGCCAGGCGGCGGAGAAGGCCGGGGTGGCCGTGCCCAAGAGCGACCTGCGTTCCTCCAAGCTGATCGACGGCGTGGTGTGGGACGGCAAGGACCCGAAGAAATACGCCGCCAGTTTCAAGGTGCGCGCCTAAAAGCAACCGGCGGCCGTCCCGGCGGGGCCGGGGGCCGCCTCCATCCGTGCATGGGGGAATGATCATGACGACGATGACTTTGATTCAGGGCAACACCGCGCTGGCGGCCAGCCCGACGAACGATGCAACAGACCAGGGAGCAGCCGCCATGGCCATGAATGACAGCAGTGTGGGGAGCGGCTCGGCTGCCTCCGTGACGGCGGCCCCGGTGCCGCCATCGGCGCAGGAGCCGGCCCGGGCTGCCGCCGGCCGGCGCAGCAACGAGGCCCTGGTGGGCGTGCTCAAGGTGGTGCTGCCGCCCTTGATCGGCCTGGCCGTCTTCGTCGGTCTCTGGTACCTGGTCTCCATGACCAGCCCCCAGCTGCCCGGCCCGGCCAAGACCTGGGCCTCGGCGGTGCAACTCTTCGCCGATCCCTTCTACCAGAACGGGCCCAACGACATGGGCATCGGCTGGAACATCCTCAACTCCCTGCAGCGGGTCGGCATCGGCTTCGGCCTGGCTGCCCTCATCGGCATTCCCGCCGGCTTCCTGCTGGGCCGTTTCGATTTCCTCAACCGCATGATGTCGCCCATCATCAGCCTGCTGCGGCCCGTCTCGCCCCTGGCCTGGCTGCCCATCGGCCTGCTGGTGTTCAAGGCGGCCAACCCGGCGGCCATCTGGGTCATCTTCATCTCCTCCATCTGGCCCATGATCATCAACACCGCCGTGGGCGTGCAGCGCATTCCCAAGGACTACCTGAACGTGGCCCGGGTGCTGGACCTGCCGGAGTGGAAGGTGTTCACCAAGATCCTCTTTCCCGCCGTGCTGCCCTACATGCTCACCGGGGTGCGCCTTTCCATCGGCGTCGCCTGGCTGGTGATCGTCGCTGCGGAAATGCTCACCGGTGGCGTCGGCCTGGGCTTCTGGGTGTGGGACGAGTGGAACAACCTCAACGTCGAACACATCATCATCGCCATCTTTGTCGTCGGCCTGGTGGGGCTCCTGCTGGAGCAGGCCCTGGTGCTGCTGGCCAACCGCTTCAGCTACGAGGAGAAGTAAGCATGGAAAAATTCGTCCAGATCGAAGCCGTCGGCCAGACCTTCGACACCAAGAAAGGCAAGTTCGTCGCCCTGCGCGACGTGGATTTGTCCATCCGCCAGGGGGAGTTCATCGCCCTCATCGGCCACTCCGGCTGCGGCAAATCCACCCTGCTCAACCTCATCGCCGGCCTCACCCGGCCCACGGACGGCGCCCTCATCTGCGACGGCCGGGAGATCGCCGGCCCCGGGCCGGAGCGGGGGGTGGTCTTCCAGAACCATTCCCTGCTGCCCTGGCTGACCTGCTTCGACAACGTCTACCTGGCGGTGGAGCGGGTCTTCGCCGCCAAGGAGGGCAAGGCCAAGCTGAAGCAGCGCACCCACGACGCCCTGGCCCTGGTGGGCCTGACCCACGCCGAGACCAAGTTCCCCCACGAGATTTCCGGGGGCATGAAGCAGCGGGTGGGCATCGCCCGGGCCCTTTCCATGCAGCCCAAGGTGCTGCTCATGGATGAGCCCTTCGGCGCCCTGGATGCCCTGACCCGGGCCAAGCTGCAGGACGAGCTTATGAAGATCTGCGATGCCACCCAGGCCACCGTGGTCATGGTGACCCACGATGTGGACGAGGCGGTGCTGCTGTCGGACCGCATCGTCATGATGACCAATGGCCCGGCCGCCACCATCGGCGAAATCCTCAGCGTGGACCTGCCGCGGCCGCGCAATCGCCTGGCTCTGGCCAACGACCCGAAATACATCGCCGCCCGGGCGGCGGTGCTGGAGTTCCTCTACGAGAAGCAGGCCCACAAGGAAGTGTTGGCGGCCTGAAGCGTGACCCCGGGTCTCTGCCGCCGGGCGGCGATCCGGGGCTCACGGGCCGGATCGCCGCTGCCGGCGCAGGTGGGTGGAAGCGGCGCAAGGACTGCCGCAGGGTGCAGGAAGAAGGTGGGATTCGGTCGCCGGGGAGAGTAGAAGGCGCCGAATCCCGGCCGGCTTGGGGCCGGTCAATAGCGCCTCAGGCTCTGGGCGCCAAAGGGTGGCTGGTCTGGAAGTGCTGGTAGGTGCGGGATAGCTCGTTGGCCCGTTCCACTTTCCCGTGTTCCAGGGCGGTGGCGATGTTGTCCAGGAGCATGGAGTGCAGATCGCGCACCCCTTCTTCCGTATGCAGCAGGGTGTCGCACAGCTCGGCGGCGACGATGACGGGAATGTGCTCGTGTTGGGCGATGGCAGAAATTTCTTCCTGCTCCATGTCGCAGAAGTCGAGGCAGTCTTTTAAGGACAGCATGGGATTCTCCTCCTGTGTTGCTAAGACGGTCTGTCGGGCTCGGCCCCGGTGTTGCCGGTCGGGCGGCCAGGAAAGCATTTTGTTGTTGTAGGACCGTCCCCCCTTTGTGCGGGTGTAATGGGTGGGAGAACACCCTCATGTTAGTCCACTGGCGAAGATGTGCAAGGGGTCAGGGGCCCTGTATTCATGCGGCTCTGCAGCAATTCCGCCAGGGCCTGGCGCAGGCGCCCGGCACAGGCCGGGGCCGACCATTCCTGTACGTATTCCCGGGCTTCCCGGGCCAGCCGCTGGCGTTGTTCCGGGTTCTGCAGCAGGTTGGCCAGGGCCTCGGCGAACTCCGCCGGATCGTCGGGCGGCGAGACGGCGCCCCGCGCCGGCATGAGGATGTCCCGGGTGCCCATGATGGAGAGGGCCACCACCGGCACCCCCTCGGCCATGGCCTCCAGCAGTACCAGGCCCTGGGTCTCGGTGCGGGAGGCGAAGACGAAGGCGTCGGCCGCCGCATAGCAGGCCGGCAGCTCGTCCCGGCGGTGCAGGTAGCCGACGAAACGGACCTTGTCGCTGGTGCCCAGGGCCTCCGCCAGCCGCCGCAGACCCGCCAGGGCCGGGCCCTCGCCGGCCACCACCAGATGCAGTTCCGGCAGGCGCAACAGGGCCAGGCGGTGGGCCTGAAGGAGGAAGTCGATGTTCTTTTCCCCCGCCACCCGGCCGACGAACAGGGCCACCGGCGTTTCCGGCGCCAGGCCTAGGCGCTGGCGGAAGGCGGCGCCGTCGCCCTGGCCGAACTGTTGCAGGGGAATGCCGGTGGGCACCACCCGCAGAGGCGTGGTGACGCCGTAGCTTTGCAGGCGCTCGGCCATGGCGGTGGAGGGGACGATGACCCCGTCCAGGGCATTGCACTGGCGCCGGGAAAAGCGCCGGGTCAGCCCCCGCAGCATGCCCTTGGGCAGGAAGGGGATGTAGTGGTGGAAATATTCCTCGAACAGGGTGTGGTAGGTCTCGACGCAGGGAACCCCCAGCCGCTTGGCCAGGGCGGTGCCGGCGTAGTGGGCGATGAAGGGGGTCTGGATGTGGATCAGGTCGATGTCCATGCCCCGAAGTTGTTCCTCGTGGGCCAGGATGGTGCGCAATTCCATGCGCCGGTCTTCCGGGTCCAGGGGCAGGCGATGGGAGGCGATGCGGATGATGCCGGGCTCGGCCTGGGCGCCCGGGTAGTCGGGCACCATGAGGGTGACCCGGTCCCCGGCGGCCTCGAATTCCCGGCGGAAAGTCTCGATGGAGGTGGAAACCCCGTTGATGCGTGGGAAATACACATCGGAAAGCATCAGTACGTGCATGGCGTCTTCCCAGGGAAAAATCCGACCATACGATGCGGGGGTTACGCTGCCGTTTCCGTTTTGTGGCAGGTTTTTTGCTGCATTTTTTTCCCAGCGCCTGTCTGCTTGCGCCGGTTAATCCAGCTTGTCAGCAACCCGTCATATTGCGGCTTGATGATTATGATTCGTATAATGCCTTTCGCTCTGTGTGGTGGTATCCGACCGTGACCGTGGTTTCTTCCCTTGTCCAGCCTCCAGCGCTGTTGCCGGACCTGCCTGTCTTCTCCCATGAAGACGGGCTGGACCTGTTGCACCAGTCCCTGCCCCTGCAGGAGAAGCTGGAACGGATTCACGACCACCTGCGCCAGTCCCTGCCATTCATCGACCGTATCGCCGTCGCCTCCTACGAGCCCCTGACGGACAACCTGAAAACCTTCCTCCATTCCAGCGACGGGGAAGCGCCCCTCTCCTTCTACGAGAGCAAGCTGTCGGCCTCCTCGTCCCTGACGGAAATCGCCACCTCCCGGCGCCCCCGGGTCATCAACGACATGGACGTGCTGTCCCAGGATCTGGTGCGGGAGCATTCCCGGCGGGTGCGCAGCAGCGGCTACGGCGCCAGCTACACCATGCCGGTGGCCCATAACGGCGCTCTCTACGGCTTTCTCTTCTTCAATTCCCGGCAGAAGTGGGTGTTCGACGCCCAGGCCCTGCACCACCTGAATATGGTGGGGCACCAGCTGTCCCTGGTGGTGGTCAACGAACTGGCCTGCCTGCGCACCCTGATGGCCTCGGTGCGCACCGTGACCCAGATCGCCCAGATCCGGGATTTCGAGACCGGGGCCCACCTGGAGCGCATGGCCCACTACTCCCGCATCATTGCCCAGGAAGTGGCGCCCCGCTTCAAGCTGGACGATGCCTTCGTCGAGTACCTGTACCTTTTCGCGCCCCTGCACGACATTGGCAAGGTGGCGGTGCCAGATTCCCTGCTGCTCAAGCCGGGTCGGCTGGAACCCGAGGAGTTTGTGCAGATCCAGCAGCACACGGTGAAGGGGCGGCAGATCGTCGATTCCATGTTGGAAAATTTCGGCATCCAGGGCATGCAGCGTTCGGAAATGCTGCGCAACATCGTCCTGCACCACCATGAGTCCCTGGACGGCAGCGGCTATCCCCATGGCCTGCGGGGCGACGACATCCCGGTGGAGGCCCGCATCGTCGCCGTGGCCGACGTTTTCGATGCCCTCACCAGCGAGCGTCCCTACAAGGAGGCCTGGAGCAACGACCAGGCCTTTTCCATGCTGGCCGAAATGGCCGGGCGCAAGTTCGATCACGACTGCGTCGATGCCCTGCTGCGCAACCGCAGCGAGATCGACCGCATCCAGGGCCGGTTCGCCGAGGATTTCCTCGGCTGAGGGGTCGCCTCCTAGTGGGCGGTGCGGGAGAAAAGCTGGATCACGGCGACGCCGGCGACGATCAGGCCCATCCCCAGCAAGGCAGGAGCGTCCAGGTGCTGGTCGTACACCAGCCAGCCGATGAGGGAGACCAGGGCGATGCCAACGGCCGACCACACGGCATAGGCGACGCCCATGGGAATGACCCGGAGGGTCAGGGAGAGAAAGTAGAAGGCGAGGCCGTAGCCGGCCACCACCACCAGGGAGGGCAGAGGCCGGGTAAAGCCGGCGGCGGCTTTCAGGGCCGAGGTGGCGATGACTTCGGCGACGATGGCGATGGCCAGGTGCAGCCAGTGCATGTCACAGACTCAGGCGTCCGCCGGCCAGGCTGCCGGCCATCTGCAGGCGGGTCACTGTGGGCAGCAGGTTGAGTCCGGTTTCCCGCTTCAGCGTTTCGGCCCGGGTCCGCAGTTCGTCCAGACCGACGGCGACCGGATTGCCGGATGCGGCGAAGGCGATGGCGTTGCCGCTGTCGCAGGAGGGGAAGACCAGGGCGCGGCCGTCGAAGGCCTGGCGCAGGCGTTCGGCGCTGGCGGCAAAGCCCCGGTTGCGTCCCAGCAGGTTGATGCTGAGCAGGCCGTCGGCCGTCAGCCGTTCCCGGCAGTGCTGGTAGAAGGGGGCGGTATCCAGGCCGCCGGCCCGGGCGTCGGGATCGAAGCCGTCCACCAGGATCAGGTCGTACTGTTCCTGGCTGGCAGCCATGAAGGCGGCGCCGTCATCGATGTGGATGGTCAGGCGTGCCGGGTCCTGGGGCAGCTTGAAATGGAAGCGGGCCACCAGCTCCACCTCGGGATTGATCTCCACCACGGTGATGCGGGTCTGGGGCAGGTGGCGGTAGATGTACTTGGTCAGGGAGCCGGCGCCCAGTCCGACCAGCAGGGCGTGGCGGGGCCAGGGCGTTTCCTGCCGCAGCAGCAGGCCGGCCATCATTTCCCGGGTGTAGGCCAGTTCCAGGTTCCAGGGCCGGGCGATGCGCATGGCCCCCTGGACCCAGTCGGAACCGAAATGCAGATAGCGGACGCCGGCTTCTTCGCTGACGTCGATGTCATGACGCGGATGGCTCATGGGAGTGGTCGCTGGTCAAAGGGGCCACATCTTGGCCCGGATGGCCGCTTTTGGCTAGTCCCGGCGGGGAGCCGTTCCGCCTCAGTTGATCCGGGGCAGGCCGGTGCTTTGCACGGTGCGGGCCAGGGGCGGCGAGAGCTGGGAGAGGAAGTGGACCTGGATCAGCAGGCCTTCACCCGCCGTACTGACGGCCAGCATGATGTCCCGGTAACGGGGGCCTTCGGGGCCGTTGAGAGGGTTCTCGTCGAAGACGCACAGGTCGATGCCGCTGCCCGGGGAAAAATCCTCCCGGTTCCTGGTCAGGGGGCCGAAGATGCGGGACTTGATGCCCATTTCCGCCAGCAGGGCCACCGCCCGGTTGGCCGCGGCGGCACTGCGCTCGCGGCAGAGCCGGTTGCGGTACTGCTGCCGCTTGTCGCCCGGGCCAAAGTCGCCGCCGGGCAAGGCTTCCTGAATCAATGGTGCCGGAGAGGTCATGGTGGTATCGCCTAGTTGAGCATGGCCATGGCCGAGAGGGTGAAAAAGGCTCCCCCCAGGGCCAGTAGGACCAGCCAGGTGCGGCGATAGCTCTTGTTCAGCAGCGCGTCGATTTCGGCAAAGTCGAACAGGTGCCCGTCCTTGCCGGTGGTGACCGCTTCATTCCCTTTTCTGCCTTGCCGGTGGCGGCTCCGGTGTTTGGCCATGACTCCCTCCCGTATCTGTGGCGGATGAATCCATAACTGGGTACTCGAACTGCCAGAAGTGTCGTTTTAAGGTGAGTTGCAGGGGCTGTCATTGCCTGCGCCCAGGCTGCTGCGGCCGTGCTCGAGGATGTGCAGGCGCATCTTCGGCGTCAGTTGCTCCAGCCACAGGACGCGCACGCCCAGGGGGCCGGCCACGTCGCGGATGGTCTGGCCAACGGTGGAGGCCAGTTCCCCGTCCGCTGCCGCCGGCTCCACGATGCAAAGTTCGATGGGGGAGGGATAAGGCAGTTTTTTGCCGGGCAGGGTCAGTTTTCCGAAAACCCGGGCGGAAACGCCAATATCCTTGAGGGCGTCCAGGGTCTGGTTGGCGGCCACCCGGCAGCGCGCGTGGTGGATGCGGTCCCGGTAGGCCAGCACCTGGTCGATCTTGATTACCAGGGGGGAACCCTGGTCGTCCAGCCCCGTCAGTCTTGCGCTTGTGACTGGCATCGGCCGGCTCCTAGCGGAGAACAAAAAGCAGGGACATCAGTCCAAAAGAGGCGAGAAAGCCCGCGATCATGTACCAGGTGTGGCGGATGCACTGCCGCACCATGAGCTCCACCGCCTCCGGGTCCAGAGGGGGATGGGGAAGCTGCTGCGGTTTTGTCGCGGAGGGCGGACTGCTGTTCTGCCTGGCATTCATCGCGTGGACCTCACCTGTCGAAATGTTCTTTTGATCCTGATCTGCGTTCGGTGGTGGCTGGTGGCCTATTGCTATAATCGATTGCGAATATTCATCTGCCGCTTCCGGTCATCTTTTTCCGTGTTATATGCCGAAGAAATTGGGGAAGCAGTGCCCCGTCTCCCATCGCTGGAAACTGTCGCAACAGTGTGATTCAGGGGAAAAGCCCGTGTTTCTTCGGGATTACCTAAGGTTTACCCGAGTTGTTGGGCGGGGGAAAAAGGCGATACATTGAACTGCCTGCGGAGGCGCAGCGCCGGAGGCCGGCAAACTAGGCTGGCCGGCCTTCCTGTCTGTGCTCCCTTGAACAGTCTGGGAATCGGTGTCGCCGATTCTTGCTGTCTTGCTCTCCCGGTGTCCAGGTAACCCTTGTGCGAAAAGTCGGCATGGGCCGATTTTCCTGATAACAAAGGATAACTATGACCACGATAGTATTTAATGCCAAATATGGAATGTTGTCAATGCCATATTTGGATGCATACGGGTTGGCGCCCGGGGCCTTCATTAATTGTTAACAATCTGATTTATAAAAAGATAATAATGGCTCCTGGAATATTGCTTGGGCAAAGGTTGAAGGAAGTGCGGGCAGTCTTAGGCCTGAAACAGGTCGAGATATGTTCCATATCTGGTATTCCTTTGAGCACCTACCGCAAATACGAGATCGAACTGGCTCTGCCCGGCGCCGAAGCCATCGCCGGCCTGATCCGCGCCGGGATCAATGCCAACTGGCTGCTTACGGGCCAGGGCTCGATGCATCTGAACGACCAGTCGGTGCCGCCCGAATCCCTGCGCCTGGCCCGGGCCATACAGTCCGTGGAGGAGCGGCTGGCGGTCCTGGGGGCCACCATCCCGCTGCAGAAGCGGGTGCATCTGATCCTGCTGGTCTACGACCTGCTGGGGGAGGATGGGGAATTGAAGCCGGAGCGGGTCAACAGCCTGGTCGAGCTGGCCGTGTGAGAGGACAGCCGGCAGGCTGGGCTGCCGACAAGGGCCGGCTGGGGGCCGGCCCGGGGCGCTGTCAGGTGATCTTCACCACGATGTCGTGCAGGGTGTTGGCGCAGTTGGCCATGCGATCGGCAGCGTTGGAGAGGTGACGGTAGATTTCCCGCCGCTTGAACATGGTGATGTAGTCGTCGCCCTGGAAGAGGGCGGCGATGGCGCGGCGGTAGGACTTCTCCGCCTTGCGCTCGGCCTTGCGCGCCATGTCCGCATCGAGGGCGGCGGCGCCGGGCTGGGTGGCCAGCTTGGTGAAGCCGGCGACCAGGGCATCCACCCCTTCCTTCAGGTGCAGGGCCATTTCCAGGTCGAACTTGTCCGGCGTCACTTCCAGCACGCTCATTTCACTGACCGTGGTCTTGCAGTAGTTCACCACCTCGTCCATGTCCAGAATCGCCCGGTAAATGTCCTCCCGGTCGATGGGGGTGGAAAAGGCCTCGTTCAGGGTGTGCAGGTTGCGGATCTTCAGCCGGTCCGCCTCGTGCTCGTCCTGGCGGATCTGCTGGCCGATGGCCGCATCGCCGGTCTCCATGTATTCCACCAGCAGGTTGGCCGTGTGGTTCACCTGGATCGCCTGTTCTGCCAGCAGGCGGAAGAAATCCGGCACCTTGGGAAAGACCCGGTCGAAGAGGCGGCGGAAGATGGGCTTCTGGCGGTCGTCGTCGTTGCTGTCCATGGTGGTTCTCCTTAAGCCGGCCCGAGGAACAGGCGCAGCACGGCGTAGATCAGGATGGCGGCCAGCGCGGCGCCGGGGATGGTGATGACCCAGGTGGTGGCGATTTCCTTGGCCTTGTTCCAGCGCACCGCCCGGGGCCGCTCCGAGGCGCCGATGCCCATGATGGAGGTGGCCACCACATGGGTGGTGGAGACCGGGGCGCCGGCCAGGGAGGCGGCGAAGATGACGGCGGCCGAGGTCAGCTGGGAATTGAGGGCGTGCAGGGGGCGCACCCGGTAGATGGCGAAGCCCAGGGTGCGCACGATGCGCCAGCCGCCGGAAAGGATGCCCAGGGTGATGGCCGAGGCGCAGGCCAGGATGACCCAGAAGGGCACCGTGAAAGTGGGGATGAAGCCGCCCAGCAGCAGCACCAGGGTGAGGATGCCCATGCTCTTCTGGGCGTCGTTGGCGCCATGGGAGAAGGCCAGGCCGGCGGCGGTGAGGAACTGGGCTCCCTTCAGGCCCCGGTTGGCGGCAGGCTTGGCCGCCAGCAGCAGGGCGTGCATCAGGCGCTGCACGGCGTAGCCGCACCAGAAGCCGATCAGCGGGGAGAGCAGCAGGGCCAGCAGGACCTTCATCACGCCGCTGACGTGGCCATCATGGAACAGTGCGCGAAAGCCCCACACCACCTGGTCGGCGCCGGCGGACACCACCACCACGCCCACCAGTCCGCCCACCAGGGCGTGGGAGGAGGAGGAGGGAATGCCGCGCCACCAGGTCAACAGGTTCCAGACGATGGCGCCGAGCAGGCCGCACAGCAGGATGGTCAGGGCGCTGGCCGGATCGATGCCGTCGAGGCGGACGAAGGAGCCGATGGTGTTGGCCACCGCGGTGCCGCCCAGGAGGGGGCCGAGGAATTCGAAGATGCCGACGATGATCACCGCCTGGGCCGGGGTCATGGCCCGGGAGGCGATGACGGTGGCGACGATGTTGGCGGCGTCGTGGAAGCCGTTGGTGTAGTCGAAGCAGAGCACCACCACGACGGTGGCGACGGCGAGCCAGAAGAGGAGGTCCACGTTTTTGTTCTCATTGTGTCGGTGGTATGACGGACATTACCCCAGGATGGCCGTCCTGCAAATCCCCCGACCCGGTGCTGCGCCGCACCAGAAGCCGATCTTCAGCGCACGATGGAGAAGCCGACGCGGACCTGGGTCTCCCGTTCCCGGTTGTAGTCCAGCAGGCTCTCGCCGTAGCCGGAGAAGAGCTGGAAGTGGAGGAAGCCGCCGGCCCGGGCGAAGATGCTTTCCCGCAGCGGGTAGGAGAGGTCCAGCTGGGCGTTGCCCTTGCCCGCCGTGCCGCGCCGCACCTGGGCCGCCAGCATCCAGCCGTCGCCCTTGCCGTAACGGGCGATCCAGTCGGCGTGGCCCCGGTAGCGGGCGATGTCCGGGTTGTCTTCCTTGTCCAGGTAGCCGTAGAACTTGGGCGAGAAGCTGAGGCTGGTGCCGCCGTTGAAATCCCAGCGCCAGGTGGGCTGGGCGAAAAGCATGTCGATGGAGCGGGAACTGCTGCCGTCCTTGCCGTTGGATTCGTGCTCGTAGCCGGCCCGCAGGCGGGTAGGGCGCAGGCCCGAATTGCCTTCTCCCAGGTTCCACTGCCAGAACAGGCTGGGGCGGTAGCTGGTGTCGCGGAAGGGCTTGGATTCCTCCGCCAGGTCCCAGATGGAAGTCTGGGTGTAGCCGAAGTGCAGGTTGCGCAGCCAGGGCAGGGCCTGGCCGATGGCGCCGTCCGGCTCCACCAGGCGGTACTTGAAGCTGAGCTGGAAACGGGCATTGACGCCGCCGCGGCTGCCCAGCACCAGGTACATGGGCTCGTTGGCGGAGATCACCGGTTCGTCCGGATAGTCGTTGGCGGCTACGTCTTCAGGCTGGGTTTCCGCCGCCGGTGCCGGCGTGCCGGGGGCCGGCGCCGCCGCCAGCAGGGCCAGGCGGTTGGAATCCCGGTCCGCCAGTTCGACCCGTACCAGGCCGGCGATGTCCTCCGGCAGCTGGGCCAGGTAGGGGCGCCGGGCACCGTCGGGCGAGACGGCGCCGGCCGGCCGCAGGGGCAGGTTGAGGATGCGTTCGCCAACCACCAGGCGCAGGCTCATGGTGCCGGGCCAGCCTGCAGCCGCTGCCGGCTTGGCGATTTCCAGGCGCAGCGCCCGGCCGGCGGTGGCGTTTTCGTCGTCGCTGGCGATGAGCCAGGCGGGCGCCGCCTGGAGCGGGCCGGCGCCCGCCAGGGCGGCCAGCAGGAACAGGCGGGGAGCGGCGCTCATCTTCTTGGGGCGGCGGGAAGTCATGGCCGGATGATGGCAGAGGATGGCCGTCGGGCAAAGCCCCGACTGCCGTAAAAGCAGGTAATCAGGCCAGCGGCGGCAGGCGCTTGTGCATCAGCACGGCGCTGCTCGGGCAGGTGCTGCGAAACTGGGCGTGGGCGGCGATGCCGGCGGGGGCCTGGCTGCGGGGTGCCACGCTGTAGCCGCGGGCGGCGAACCAGTCCTGGGCCGTGGTGGTGAGGAGATAGACATCGGTGATGCCGGCCTGGGCCGCCTCGGCCTCCAGGCGGCCTACCAGGGCCTTCGCCAGCCCAGTGCCCCGGGCCTCCGGGCGGACGGCCAGGGAGCGCAGCAGGGCTGCCTGCTGCCGGTATTCCATGGCGCCGCAGGCCAGCAGCTCCTGGCCCCGACGATAGAGGCGGAAGGCCGGCATGAGGTCCGGGCCGAGATCGTCCGCGGCCAGGCCGCAGGCCTGCAGCAGGGCTCGCACCGACTCCAGGTCGGGCTCGCCGCCGCGGCGGAAATCAGCTGCGGCGCTCATACCAGTCCTTGCTGCCGTTGGCGATGCGCACCACCAGCAGCATCACCGGCACTTCGATGAGCACGCCCACCACCGTGGCCAGGGCGGCGCCGGAGGCAAAGCCGAAGAGGCTGATGGCCGCCGCCACCGCCAGTTCGAAAAAGTTGGAGGCGCCGATGAGGGCCGAGGGACAGGCGATGCTGTGCTTTTCTCCCAGGGCCCGGTTGAGGCCGTAGGCCAGGGCGGCGTTGAACAGCACCTGGATCAGGATGGGCACGGCGAGCAGGGCGATGACCAGGGGCTGGGCCAGGATGGCCTCGCCCTGGAAGGCGAAGAGCAGCACCAGGGTGGCCAGCAGGGCGGCCATGGACCAGGGGCCGATGCGCGCCATGGCCGCGTCGAAGGCCGCCGGGCCCCGGGCCAGCAGGGAACGGCGCCAGGCCTGGGCCAGCAGCACCGGGATGACGATGTAGAGCACGACCGAGGTGATGAGGGTGGCCCAGGGGACGGTGATGGCGGAGAGTCCGAGGAGAAAGGCCACCAGGGGGGCGAAGGCCAGCACCATGATGCTGTCGTTCACCGCCACCTGGGACAGGGTGAACAAGGGGTCGCCGTTGGTCAGGCGGCTCCAGACGAAGACCATGGCGGTGCAGGGGGCCGCTGCCAGGAGGATGAGGCCGGCGATGTAGCTGTCGATCTGCTCGGCCGGCAGCAGGGGGGCGAACAGCTGGCGGATGAACAGCCAGCCGAGAAAGGCCATGGAGAATGGCTTGACCAGCCAGTTCACCAGCAGGGTGACGCCGATGCCCCGCACGTGCTGGCGCACTTCGCCGAGGGCGGAGAAATCCACCTTGACCAGCATGGGGATGATCATGACCCAGATCAGCAGGCCCACCGGCAGGTTCACCCGGGCCACCTCCAGCCGGCCGACGGCCTGGAAGAACTGGGGCAGGGCCTGGCCGAGGAGAATGCCGGCGACGATGCACAGGCCCACCCACAGGGTCAGGTAGCGTTCGAAGAGGTTCATGGCTGGCCGGGGGGGCGGGCAGGGCTGGTTCATGGCGGGGCTTTCGTTGATGGGGCGGGGCTGGCGGTCAGGGCGGCAGGCCGGTCAGGGGAGGAGCTGGCCGATGCGTTGCAGTTCGGCCTTGAAGCGTTCCGGATCGGTCGCCAGTTGCTGCAGGGGCAGGGCGAAAAAGGCTTCGATGCGGTGGCGCAGGATGCGATAGGCCGTGGCGAAGGCGGCCTCGATTTCCGCCTCGCTGCCGCTGGCATGGGCCGGATCCTCCACCCCCCAGTGACAGCGCAGCGCCGGCCCCAGGTAGGCCGGGCAGGTCTCGCCGGCGGCACTGGCGCAGACGGTGATGACCAGGTCCGGCACTTCGGGCAGCTGCTCCCAGGACTTGCTGTGGCAGGCGGCGGTTGGGATGCCTTCCCGGGCCAGCAGGGCCAGGGAGCGGGGATGGACCTGGCCGGTGGGCTGGCTGCCGGCGCTCATGGCCCGCCAGCCGGCCGGGGCCAGATGGTTGAAGGTGGCCTCCGCCAGGATGGAGCGACAGGAATTGCCGGTGCAAAGGAAAAGGACGTTCATGGCTCAGACTTGCTCCTGGTCGTTGGGCGGCTGCCCCTGCAGGGCCGGCAGCAGGGCGGGGGAACAGCCGGTCGCCTGGCCCAGGGCGGCGCACTGTTCCGGATGGCCGCCGCAGCACTCGGCGGTGAGGTAGGCGATCAGTTCCAGCATCAGGGGCAGGTTGGCCCGGTAGCGCTGGAAGCGCCCTTCCTGGGTGACGCTGACCAGCCCGGCCTGGGCCAGGCCCTTGAGATGGAAGGACAGGTTGTTGGGCGGCAGCCCCAGGGTGGCGGCAATTTCCCCCGCCACCATGCCGGCGGTGCCCTGCTTCACCAGCAGGCGGAAGGCCTCCAGGCGGATGCCGGAGGCCAGGGATTCGAAAACGGTGGTGGCGATGTCCTGGTTCATGCTGCAATTATACAAGAACTATTGAAATGTATGTGTGACGGTGGTGATGAAGGCGGGGACGGCGGCAGGGGCCGACGGTGAATGGCCCGTGCCGGCGGGCGGCGCAGGAGGAAAGATGGCCGGCAACTGGCTCGGCAGCCGGCCCCGCAAGCGGGGCGAGCAATGGGCCGGCAAATGATCTGCTAGTTGGGCTGGGGCAGGGCTGGAGCAGCAGGCGTCTGGGGAAAAAAGTACGGAAATCGGTGACGGGTCACCGGCCACGCCAGGGGCCCTGCAGCGGATGCTCCGACGGCGCAGGGGCCGTCGGGGCGAGGGGCTCAGGCCGGGATGGGCTGCAGGGGCAGGCGGATTTCCACCTGGAGTCCGCCGTCGGGGCGGTTGCTGGCCCGGATGCTGCCGCCGTGGGCCTGGATGGCGCGGCGGGCGATGGCCAGGCCCAGGCCGTAGCCCCGCTGCTGCTCCCGGTCGGCGCCGCGGAAGAAGGGGACGAAAATGGCGTCCAGTTCCGCTTCGGGCACGCCCGGGCCGGCATCGGCGACGCGGACCCGGAGGCTGTCCCCGTCCCGTTCGGCCTCCACCGTGACCCGGGTGCCGGGGGCGGTGTACTTGATGCCGTTGCGGATGACGTTTTCCAGGGCCCGGCCGAGCAGTTCCGGGCGGCCGCGGATGAAGGCCGGGGCCTCGCCGCAGCGGTCCTGGAAGTCCACGCGGCGGCCCTGGGCTTCGGCCTCGAAGGCGGCGTCGTCCACGATGCTGTGCAGCAGGGCCGGCAGGTCGATCTCGTCTTCCAGGGGACCGGAGGTGCCCGAGTCGAGGCGGGCCAGGGTCAGCAGTTCATCCACCATCTCGTCCAGGCGCTGGGTTTCCCGCTCGATGCGCTCCAGGGTGCCGGCGATGCGGTTCGGGTCCTGGTGCACCAGGCCCACCGCCGCCTGCAGGCGGGCCAGGGGGGAGCGCAGCTCGTGGGAGACGTCGTGGAAGAGGCGGCGCTGGGTGGCCATCAGGGCTTCCAGCTGTTGGGCCATGGCGTCGAATTCCTGGCCCAGTTCGCCGATCTCGTCCTTGCGCTTGGCGAACTCCTGTCCCAGGCGGGTTTCCAGGCGGCCGGCGGCGACGGCGCGGAAACCCTGGCGCAGGCGGCGGATGGGGCCGACGATGGTCCACGCCAGGAGGGCGCTGAAGGCCAGGCTGGCCACCAGGCCGGTGGCGATGAGCAGCCAGGGCAGGGGAGGCTTGGGACCCATGTTCCGGTGGGGCGGCGGCGGGCCGCCGGGTTCCCCCAGCAGGTGCGCTTCCGGCGGGCCGCCGCCAGGGCCGAAAAGGTCCTCCGGGCGGAAGGGGCCGCCGGGCATGAAGAGGAGAATGGGGGAACTCATGGAGCGCTGCGCCAGGCGCCAGGGGCCGGGCTGTCCGTCACGGATGCCCTGGCGGGCCTTGTCCAGCGCGCCTTCCGGGACAGGCCGGCCGAGGAGGTCCGTCCCCTGGGCGTCTACGGCATAGATGGGCTCCGGATGGCTTTGCTGCCAGTCCCGCAGCAGCTGCTTGAGGGATTCCTCCCCGTCGTGCTGCAGCAGGCTGGCGGCGACGCCGAGCATGAAGGTCGGCGGCTGGCCGGGTCGGCTGCCCTGCTGCTGCTCGAATTCGGCGGAACGGTGCAGCCAGATGAGACCGCCGACGATGATGTTGGCGGTGAGCAGGGTCAGCCAGAAGGTGACGAAGAACTTCCAGAAGAGGCGGCTCAAACCCTACTCCCGGGTGAGCTGGTAGCCGATGCCGCGCACCGTCTGGATCCAGGTGCGGCCGTCTTCCCGCAGGCCTAGCTTGTGGCGGATGCTGCTCATGTGCACGTCGATGCTGCGGTCGAAGCGGCTCAAGGGCCGGCCCATGGCCTGCTCCGAGAGGTCCGGCTTGCTCACGGCCTTGCCGGCGTTGCGGGCCAGGACCTGGAGCAGGTTGAATTCGGTGCTGGTCAGGGTCAGGGGCGCCTCGCCCCACTGGGCGGCGCGGCGGGCGGGCCACAGGGTCAGGGGGCCGACCCGGATCTGGGCGGGAATGTCGTCCGCGCTCTCCCTGGTCTGGAAGCGGCGTAGCACCGCCCGGATGCGGGCCACCAGTTCCCGCGGCGTGCACGGCTTCTGCACGTAGTCATCGGCGCCCATCTCCAGGCCGATGATGCGGTCGATGTCGTCGCCCTTGGCGGTCAGCATGATCACCGGCATGTCGCTGGCGGCGCGGATGCGGGAGAGGGCGTCCATGCCGCTGGCCTTGGGCATCATCACATCCAGCACCGCCAGGGCGTAATCGCCGGAAAGGGCGGCGGCGGCCCCCGCTTCGCCGTCGTGGGCCAGGGTGACGGAAAAGTCCTCCCGCTCCAGATATTCCCGGAGCATGTTGGCCAGTTCGGTGTCGTCGTCTACCAGTAGCAGCTTGGTCATGCTTGTCTCGAATTAACAGGGGATTACGGACGCCATGATAGCCGCCGCAAGTGCCTCTCCGGCCTTGCGGTTACAAGTTTTACCAGCCTTTACAGTGGGCGAACCGCCCTTTACCACCGCCGGTACGACCATGGCTCCATGTCGAGACCGCCACCTCCGTCACGGAGCAGCCAGCGTCCCGACCTTTCCACCGTTTTCCCCTGAGGAGTCCGATCATGAATCTGCGATCCACCGTTGTCTCGGCCCTGCTGGCGCTCAGCCTGGCCGCTTCCTTCTCCGCCCGAGCCGACGGCCCCATGGGCGGGCCGGGGCATTGCCCCATGCAGCCGCCCGAGGGCGAACACCGCCACGGCGACGGCATGGGCCCGGGGGGCTTTCCCGGCGCCGATTTCGGCCCGGCCATGCCCTTCCCCCGGGAGATCCAGCTGAGCGAGGCCCAGAAGGACAAGCTGTTCGACCTCTTCCTCAATCAGGCCCGGGCCATGCGCGACAAGGGCAAGGCCCTGCAGAAGGCCGACGCGGACCTGCGCGCCGCCGCCGGGGGCGACGAAGGTCGCCTGCGCAGCCTGGTGGATGCCCGGGCCAAGGCCTGGGCGGAAGTGACCCTGCTGCGCCTGCGCGGCGAACGCCAGGCCCTGGAGGTGCTGACGCCGGAACAGCGGCGCCAGGTCGAGGAACTGCGGCAGAAGCGGGAGCGGCAATGGGAATCCGGTCGGGGCGGCGAGCCTGCCTCTCCGCGCGACGGTCGTCCCGAATCCCGGCCCGAACCCCGCCGGAGCTGACATGGCCTTGCGCAATCCTCCCTTCGTGCCGCGCCGGCGCTTCCTCTCCCTTGGTGGCGGTGCCCTGCTGCTGAGCATGCTCGCCGCCTGCGGCAATTCCCGGCCCCGGCCCGACGACAGCGCGGAACGGCGCCTGGCCGAGCGGGGTTATCGCCCGGAACGGCATTTTGGCAGCGAAAGCCTGCGCCAGACCTGGTTCCTGGAGGAGGACAGCGTCGATGTGGCCCTGCTCATGCCCAGGGAAAGCGGCCCCTTCCCCCTGCTGCTCTACATGCCGGGCCTGGGGGAGAGTGCCGATGCCGGCCTGGCCTGGCGCCAGCAGTGGGCGGAGGCGGGCTATGGCGTGCTCTCCCTGCAGGGTGAAGAGCAGGGGCCGGCGGCCCTGCGCAGCGAACGGGCGCGCAATGCGGATTTCCAGAACCTGGCCCGGGAAGCCTTTGCCCAGCCTGCCCTGCAACGCCGGGCGCGCCTGGTGACGCGGGTGCTGGCCGAAGTCCGCCGGCGCCAGGGCGCCGGCCAGGGGCCCTGGACCCGCCTCGATGCGGGCAGCCCGGTGCTGGCCGGTTACGACCTGGGCGCCCAGACGGCCCTGGCTTTGGCCGGGGAACGGGGGCGCAACGGCACCGCCCTGGTGCCGCCCCTGGAGCGGGTGGCGGCGGTGCTGGCCCTGAGCCCCCATGTGGACGGCCTGGCCGGCGGCTTCGCCCAGCGCTACGGGGCGGTAGCCGCGCCGGTGCTGCTGGTGACCGGCTCCGACGACAGCGACAGCTATGGCCTGGTGACCAATCCGGCGGCACGGCAGGCGCCCTTCCGCTATTTGCCGGAAGGCCGGGCCACCCTGCTGCTGCTCTACGGCGCCAACCACCGCCTCTTTGCCGGTGGTGCGGATGACGCTGGGGCAACGGCTGGCAAGGGGGTTCCCGATGGCGCATCCGGCGGTGCCGGTGGTGGCATGGGCGGCGGACGGGGTGGCGGCATGGGTGGCCCCGGAGGCGGCATGGGGGGCGGCATGGGTGGGCCGGGGGGCGGCATGGACGGTGGCGATCGCGGCGGTCCGGGCATGGGTGGCGGCAACAACGGCAAACGCCAGCGCCTCTACGTTCAGCACGTCAGCACCGCCTGGCTGGACGAGCAGGTGCGGCAGGACCCCATCGCCCGGGAATGGCTGGAACGCAATGCCCCCGCCTGGCTCGACGAAGCCGCCCGGCTGCAACGGCGGTGAGCGGCAATATTCTCCAGCCATTCGGCAAGTATTGCCGTTTATTCGCGATAGACGGATTTTGTCGATTGTTAAGTTTTGTTAAGCATTTCAGTTTATTGATTAATAAAGAATCGTTGTTTTTATTAGTCGTATCCGAGTGTCTTAGTAGGAGCCTTTTCCGGCGCTTGAGTCTTTCAAATACTCACGGTTTTTCGACCATCAGATTTCTCTTAACCATTCTTAACCATCATTTACCTTTTTAGGCCTAAATTCAGGCCTTTTCAGGCCGAATCCTTGCGTAGGAACTGTAGCGACGGAACTCCCGGTGGCAGTTGTTCTTTGCCCATGACGGCGAGACCGTCCATTGCATGAATCCGCTTGAGTCATTCCCTGAAAGGAACTGTCATGTCCAGCATTTCCAGCGTAGGCAGCAGCGCGGCGCAATACGCCGGCGTCAGCAGCCATCGGCGTCCCGATCCGTCGAAGATGGTCGAGGATATTTTTTCCAAACTCGATACCAAGGGGCAGGGTTACCTGGAGAAGAGCGATCTGGAGTCCGCCCTCAGCGGTCTCGGTTCCGACTCTTCGGCCAGCGTGGACGACGTCTTCAGCACCCTGGACGGCGACGGGGACGGCAAGGTCACCAAGGACGAGATGTCCTCTTCCCTGCAGAAACTGGCCGACGAACTGGACAGCCAGTTCAACGCCAGCCGCATGAGTGCCGCCCAGGGCGGCGGCATGCGCCCGCCGCCGCCTGCAGAAGGCGAAGAAGACGAGGGCTACACCCAGGACGAACTGAGCGCCATCGCCAGTGCCACCGACGACAGCAACCTGTCGGAGCTGATGAACAGCCTGGCCGCCAACTTCGATGCGGCCGATGCCAACGGCGACGGCAAGGTGACCCAGCAGGAAGCCATGGCCTACCAGGAGTCCGCCGATGCAGCCGGTTCCGGTAGCGCCACGGCTGCGGCCAACGGCATGCCGCCCCCGCCTCCCGGTGGTCGCGGTGGCGATGAAGGCCTGACCCTGGACCAGGTCACCTCCATGGCCAGCAGCACCACCGACAGCAAGCTGTCCGAACTGCTCAACACCATCTCCAGCAACTTCGATGCGGCCGATGCCAATGGCGACGGCAAGGTGACCCAGCAGGAAGCGATGGCTTACCAGGAGTCCACCCAGACCTCCAGCGACAGCTCCTCCTCCAGCGATTCCGGCAGCACTTCGGCCTCCAACGAAGCCGCCGTGCTGAAGCGGATCATGGACCTGGTGCAGTCCTACGGCAGCGGCAGTGGCAGCAATTTCTCCCAGTTGCTGAGTTCCATTTCCACCTCTGCCTGAGCGGCCTGCTGCCGCAAAAAAAGGGCGCCCCGGCGGGCGCCCTTTTTTCATGGAGTGTTCCATCCCCGGCGAGCAATTCTGTCGCCATGGGACGGGCCCGCCTCAGCCCTGCCTTTCCCGGGCCCGGCGCACGGTGACGCTGTCGCCGCCGATGCCCCAGTTGTCCGTGTCCACCTCGTCGATGGTGACCACGGTGGTTTCCGGGTTCTTGCCCAGGATGTCCCGCAGCAGCAGGGTGACGCCCCGGATCAGGGTGGCCTTCTGTTCGGCGGTGGCACCCTCCCGGGTGATCTTGATATTTACGTAGGGCATACGGCGTTCCTTCTGACAAAAAAACGGGTCTGGCTGCCGACCCAGGCGCCCAGGCTGACCAGCACCAGGCCGGCCATCAGCCAGGGGGACAGGGGCTCGCCCAGGAGCGGGGCGGCGGCGGTGCCGGCGATGGCGGGAATGAGGGCCATCAGGGTGCCGACCTTGGTGGGGCCCAGGATGGCCACGGCGCGCATGAAGAACATCATGGCCACGATGACCGCCAGGACGCCCTGGTAGGCGGCCTGCAGGGCAATGGTGGAGAGGCTGGCGGCGGCCAGGTTGTGGGGCAGCCACAGCACGTAGACCGGCAGGTAGAGGGCGGCCGAGACCAGGCCGACGCCCAGGGTGGCATCCCAGGGGGCCACCTGCCAGCGCCGCACCAGCACCGTGTAGATGGCCCAGGAGAGGCTGGAGGCCAGGATCAGCAGGTCGCCGCGCCAGTCGCCGACGCTGCTGCCGAAGCTGTCCGTGGCCAGGCAGGCGATGCCGGCGGCGATGCCCACCAGGCCGAGCCAGCGCTGGGGCGAGGGGCGTTCCCCCAACACCAGCCAGGCCATCAGGGCCACCAGGAAGGGCAGCATGCCGGGCAGCAGCACGGCGCCGTGGGCGGCAGAGGTGAGCTTGAAGCCGGCATAGACCAGGACGCCGTAGCCGCAGCCGCCGGTCACGGCCAGGATCACCATGCGCCAGCTGAAGTTCAGCCGGGGCCGCCGCCACAGCCACACGGGCAGGAGGATCAGGGCGGCGGTGCCGAAGCGCAGGGCGGTCACGTCCCAGGCAGTGAGGGGGCTCTTGCCGCCCAGGCGCGAGACGAGGATGAAGCCGGACCAGACGGCGACGGTCAGGGCGGCGTAGAAATAGCCGCGCCGGAGATGCTGGTTGTCCATGGGTTGTCTCCTGGGGTTGGGGTGTTTTTATGGTCTTGCCAGGAGCACTGTAGCGGCGCATCATGTTCTTGAAAAATGAATTATTAAGATTTTTATATTCTTCTTTTGAGATTTTAATCATGGCCCCGAACAAGGGGCAAGGAGCGGCATTCATGGAACTGGCAGACCTGCACATCTTCCGCACCGTGGTGGCGGAGGGCGGCATCACCCGGGCGGCGGTGCGCCTCAACCGGGTGCAATCCAACGTCACCACCCGGGTGCGCCAGCTGGAGGCGGACCTGGGGGTGGAACTGTTCGTGCGCGAAGGGCGGCGTCTTAACCTCTCCGCCGCCGGCCGCCAGTTGCTGGCCTATGCGGAGCGCCTGCTGGACCTGGCCGAGGAGGCCCGCCATGCGGTGCAGGACGCCACGCCCCGGGGCCGCCTGCGCCTGGGCTCCATGGAGAGCACGGCGGCGGTGCGCCTGCCCGGGCCCCTGGCCGGTTTTCACCGGGCCTATCCGGAAGTGCGTCTGGAACTGAGCACCGGCGACACCCGCCGCCTGGTGGCCCAGGTCCTGGCCGGCGAGCTGGATGCCTGCCTGGTGGCCGAGCCGGTGGACGATCCCCGGCTGGAGAAGCGGGCCCTGTTCGAGGAAGAACTGGTGATCGTCACCGAGGCCGGCCACGGCCCGGTGCACTCGGCCCGGGACCTGGCGGCCAGCACCATCATCACCTTTGCCCCCGGCTGCGCCTACCGCAAGCGCCTGGAAGACTGGTTGGCCCGGGACGGCATCCTGGCGGAACGGGTGGTGGAGGTTTCCTCCTACCACGCCATCCTCGGCTGCCTGGTGGCCGGCATGGGGGTGGCCCTGCTGCCCCGGGCGGTGCTGGAGAACTATCCCGGCGCCGACCTGCTGGCGGCCCATCCCCTGCCCGGGCGCAGCGGCCTGGTGAATACGGTGGCCCTGTGGCGGCGCGGCGCCGCCATCCCCGCCGTCAGCGCCCTGGTGGAGCAGCTGGCCGGTGGTGTCGATCAAAGTCTGGAACAGGCCGCCTGAGGCGGCCGGGAGTCGGAAATGAGCGGTTTTGAAAACTTTCAGAGCGATGCCAACGAGTTGGAGACGGAAATCGTCCGCCGCGGCATCGTCCTCGGCATCGACTGGAACAACGAGACCCAGGTGCGCCTGCTGGCCCGGGAGGCCCTGGACCATGCCCGGGATGCCAGCCGGGCGGCAGCCGCCTGCTGCAACCACCAGGAACAGGCCAAGGCCGAGCTGTTCGCCTTTGCCGCCCTGATGCTGCGCACCATGCAGGAAAGCGCCGAAGAGGGCGTGCTGACCCACGGCGGGCCGGCCTGGAAGGCCTTCGCCCGGGCCCTCTGGGCCGAGTCGGGCCAGGGCAACCGGGCGGGCGGCCAGCCGCCGGCCTGAGGCAGTTGCCGCCCTAGGTGCGGAAGCGCTGCACCAGGGCGTCGAGGCGACTGGCGATCTGCTCCACCGCCTCCGCCGTTTCCGCCGTGTTCTTCATGGCGGCGCTGGTTTCCTCCACCATCTGGGCGACCTGCTCCACCCGCTGGGCAATGCTGGTGCTGGCGCTGCTCTGTTCCATGGTGGCCTCGGCCACGTCGCGCACCCGGTGCAGGGTCAGCTCCGACCCTTCGCGGATCTGGCGCAGGGACTGGGCCGCCTCCTCGGCCAGGGCGACGCCGCTCTCCACCTGGGGCAGGGCCGCCCCCATGGCCTGCACCACCATGTCCGTGTCGGTCTGGATATGGCTGATCATCTGTTCGATCTCCACCGTGGCCTTGGCCGTCCGTTCCGCCAGCTGCCGCACTTCGTCTGCCACCACGGCGAAGCCCCGGCCCTGTTCCCCGGCCCGGGCCGCCTCGATGGCGGCGTTCAAGGCCAGCAGGTTGGTCTGGGCGGCGATGGCGCTGATCACCGAGGCGATGCCGGAGACTTCCCGGGTCTGGGTTTCCAGGTCCCGGATGCGGCCCGAGGCGTCGCTGACGGTGCCGGCGATGGCCTTGATGGCGCCGCTCGCATTGGCCACCCGGGTTTCCCCCTCGGCCGCCAGCTGGGCCGATTCGCTGGAATTGCGTTCCGTATCCCGGCTGTTGTCGGAGATGTGATTGATGCTCACGGTCAGCTCCTCGATGGCGGCGGCCATGGCGGACGTGGCGTCGGACTGCTGTTCCCCGGCCAGGGATACTTCCCGGGCGGCGGTGCTGATGCGCTCGGCGTTGTGGGTCAGCTGGCTCGAATTGCTGCCGATCTCCTTCACCACCTGGCGCAGGGAGGCCACCATGTGGCTGAAGGAAGCCAGCATGGACCCGGCCGGCGCCGTCTCGACCCGGACCGTCAGGTCGCCGTCGGCCGCCTGGCGCATGAGGTCGATGGCCACACCCGGTTCGCCCCCCACCTGCTGCAGCACGCTGCGGCCCACCAGGTAGGTGCCGGCGGCGACCAGGGCGAGCAGCACCAGCGCCATCAGGGAATCCTCGAGGGTCCGCTGGCGCACTTCGGCCTGCACGTCGTCCAGGTAGATGCCGCTGCCGACCACCCAGCCCCAGGGGGCGAACAGCTTCACGTACTGCAGCTTGTCCACCGCCTTCTCCGCCGGCTGGCCGGGGTGGGGGAAGAGGGTCTCGACAAAGGCGCCGTCCGGCTGCTTGATGGCGCCGTCGATGATGTTGCGCAGGGTCGGCCGGCCCTTGACGTCCTGGACCTCGCCAGTGACGTCCTTGCCTTCCCATTCGGGGCGGATCGGGTGCATCACCGTCACCCCTTCCGGGGTCCAGATGTGGAAATACTCGGAGCGCCCGTCGGCGCCGCCGTAGCGGGCCATGCGCACGCTTTCGGCGGCGGCCTTCTGGGCCTCGCTGCGGCTCATCTTGCCGGCCTTCTCCAGGGCCTGGTAGCCGGCGATGATGTTGTAGGCCGCTTCCACGGCGGCCCTGACGGTCTGTTGGTGGCCCTCGTGGAGGTCCCGGCTGACGCCCAGGGCTCCGAGGATGGTGATGGTGCCCATGCCGAATACCGCCAGGGCGATCAGGATGAACATCCGGCTCTTCAGGCGCAGATTGGCAAACACGATGGTAGTCTCCTCCGGTGGGACTGCAGGACGGCGTCCCCGTGGCGGGGATCTTGTCGATGCGGTGGAGGATGCCAGCGGAAAAGGCGCTTGCCAGCTCGGGTAACGCCCCGGTTAGGCCCTAGGTGATACCCCAGTTCCCCTGCTTTTCATCTTTGGCAAAACTGCACAAACTTGTCGCAGGAACGTCGCGAATGGAAGGACGGACCGTTGTCCCCGTCCCCGGCCGGGCCGGAGACGCCGGTTTGCGGCATGGCCGGTAAGGCCTGCCGTCGCCCTGATGCCGTTGCCGTAAAATTCCGAGCGCACCCCGCTTGCTGGAGCCCATGCCATGACCGATTCCGTTGCCCCCCCGTCTTCCTCGCCGGCCTGCGATCCGGAAGGGCTGTTGCGCATGCTCAACGGCGACCGGGACAGCGTGCGGGATCTGGTGCAGACCTTCCTCGACAACTTCCCCCAGCTGCTGGGCGAACTGGATCAAGCCCTGGCCGAGTCGGCCGAGTCCGGCATGCCGGAGCCGTTGCGCCGCACGGTGCATCGCATCAAGGGGGTTTGCGCCATTTTCGCCACCGGGCGCATCGTGGCGCGGGCGCGGGAGATCGAGGCCCTGCTGCTGGCCGGGGCGGTGCCGGCCGGGGTGGATGAAAGTGCCCTGTGGCGGGAGGAACTGCAGCAGGTGGCGGCGGAAATGACCGCCTTCAACCGCTCCCTGGCAGCCGGGGACGACTGAGGGGCGGCCGCGCTTTCAGGAGACCATGCCGTGCTGCATTGCAAAGCGGGTCATGCCCGCCACATCCCTCACGCCAAGGCGCTCCATCAGTTGAGCCCGGTGGAATTCCACGGTCTTGGGGCTGATGCTCAGTTCCCGGGCGATTTCCTTGGTGGTGCGGCCCAGGGCCACCAGTCGCAGGATCTGCTCTTGGCGCGGTGTCAGCTGGGGCGGCGGCAGCATTTCGCGGCGGTCCGTGCGCATGGCGTCCAGCAGTTGCTGCTGGATTTTCGGCGACAGGTAGCAGCTGCCGTCCATCACCTTGTCCAGGGCCAGCTGCAGCTCGGCGAGGACGAAATCCTTGAGCAGGTAGCCGTGGCACCCCGCCTCCAGGGCCGCCTCCACCACCTCGCGGCGGTCTCTGCCGGAGAGCACCATCAGCTTGGTTTCCGGCGATACCGTGCGGATCTGGCGCATGGCCTCGATACCCGACAGGTTCGGCATGTCGATGTCCAGTACCGCCACGTCGGGTTTCAGGGCCTGGGTCCGTTCCAGGGCTTCCAGGCCGTCGGCGCATTCGGCCACCACCACGTATTCGGGCAGGGTCTGGATCAGGGAGCGGATGCCGGCTCGCACCAGCAGTTGGTCGTCGGCGAGCAGCAGGCGGATGGCAGGCGTTGTGTCCGTCATAGGGGCTGGCAATCGGATGGGGGCCGTTGGAGGGATGGGAACCTGATGGCCAAGTGTAGCATCCTGTCAGGTGCCCGGCATGTTCCCACAGGCCGGGGCCGCCCGGCAGGAACTTATGCACAATCGGCGCCGGTCCCCGGTTCCATAATGGGCGCATCTGCCATCGCCAACGTAGCCGGGAAGGTCGCGCCGTGGAGCTGAATCTGGTCGTCATCGACGATTCCGAAATCAATCTGACCCTGTTCCGCGTCCTCGCCGAACGGATCGAGGGGGTGCGGGTCCATGGCTTCCTTTCCTCCAGCGAGGCCCTGGCCTGGTGCGAACAGGGGCAGGCGGACGTGGTGGTGGTCGATTACATGATGCCGGCGCCGGACGGCCTGGAATTCATCCGCCACTTCCGCCAGCTGCCGGGCATGGCCGAGGTGCCGCTGATCATGGTCACCGCCAACAACCTGCGGGACGTGCGCTGTCGGGCCCTGGAGCAGGGCGCCTCCGATTTTCTCAACAAGCCGGTGGACAAGGACGAGTTCCTCGCCCGGGTGCGCAACATGTGCGCCCTGCGCCGCAGCCAGCGGCAGCTGGCGGACCGGGCGGCCTGGCTGGCCGAGGAGGTGGCCAAGGCCACCGCCGGCCTCCTGGAGCGGGAGCGGGAGACCATCGTCTGCCTGGCCAAGGCCGCCGAATACCGGGACCCGGAGACGGGCGCCCACATCCTGCGCATGGCCCACTATTCGGTGCTCATCGGCCGTCAGCTGGGGCTGGCGGCGGCGGAGCTGGAGATGCTGCTGTAAGCGGCGCCCATGCACGACGTGGGCAAGGTGGGGACGCCGGACCTGATCCTGCTCAAGCCCGGGCGCCTGACCCCGGCCGAGTTTATGATCATGCAGCAGCATGCCGAGCAGGGTTACGAGATACTGCGCCAGGCCCGTTCCCCGGTCCTGGCGATGGCGGCGGTGATCGCCCGGGCCCATCACGAGAAGTGGGACGGCAGCGGCTATCCCCAGGGACTCAAGGGCGAGGCCATTCCGCTCCTGGGGCGCATCGTGGCGGTGGCGGACGTCTTCGACGCCCTGACTTCGCCCCGCCCCTACAAGCAGGCCTGGCCCCTGGCCCAGGCCCGGGAATACCTGGAGCAGAATGCCGGCAGACATTTCGACCCCCGCTGCGTCGAAGCCTTCCTGGCGGCGTGGGACGAAGTGCTGGCAATCCGGGAGCGTTTCCAGGACCAGTAGCATCGAGAGAAGACAAGAAAAGAGCAGAGGAGGAATCAGTCATGCGCGTTCTTCAGATCCACCTTCCCGTGGCCCGGGAGCCGGCCCACATCCGGGCCGCCCTGGCGCCCCTGCAGGCCATCGAGCCCCAGCTGCTGCTGGTGTTCTTTGCCGCCGAACGTCTGGCCGATGGCGCTTTCACCGCTCTCCTGGCCGAGGTCTTTCCCGGTGCCCTGCGCATCGGTTGCAGCACTGCCGGCGAGATCGTCGGCGAGGAAGTGTGCGAAGGCAGCATCGTCGTCACCGCCGTCCATTTCGACGCCACCACGGTGCGGGAGGTGACCACGGAGCTGGCCTGCATGGCCGATTCCGGTGCTGCCGGCGAGCGCCTGGCGGCCCAGTTGCCGGGAGAGGGGCTGCGGGCGGTGCTGGTCTTTGCCCAGGGCGTGGCCATCAACGGCAGCGCCCTGGTGGCCGGCATGAGCCGCCAACTGCCGCCCGGCGTGGCCGTCAGCGGCGGCCTGGCCGGCGATGGCGGCGCCTTTTCCCGCACCTGGGTGCTGTCCTCCCAGGGCGTGGCCGAGCACCGGGTGGTGGCGGTGGGGCTCTACGGCCAGGCCCTGCGGGTGGGCCACGGCTCCTTCGGCGGCTGGGAGCCCTTCGGCCCGGCGCGCAAGGTCACCCGCTGCGAGAACAACGTGCTCTACGAACTGGACGGGGAGCCGGCCCTCGACATCTACAAGCGCTACCTGGGCGAATACGCCCGGGACCTGCCGGCCTCGGGCCTGCTCTTCCCCTTTTCCATGGCCGACAAGGACCGCTCCAGCGTCGGCCTGATCCGCACCATCCTGGGGGTGGATGAAGCCTCCGGCAGCCTCATCCTGGCCGGCGAAATCGATCCGGACGGCTACCTCAAGCTCATGCACGCCAATCCCAATGCCCTGGTGGACGGGGCCCAGCGGGCGGCGGAAATGGCCCGGGCCATGGTGCCCGGGGAGGCCCTGGCGATCCTGGTCAGCTGCGTCGGACGCAAACTGGTGCTGGGCGGCCGGGTGGACGAGGAGGTGGAAGCGGTGGCCGACGTTTTCGGCCGCAACTGCACCCTCACCGGCTTCTATTCCTACGGCGAGATCAGCCCCTTCAATGCGGCCCCAGGCGCCGTTGGCCCCGATTCCTGCCGCCTGCACAACCAGACCATGACCATCACCCTGCTGACCGAGGTCTGAGGGCCATGCACCGCCTGCTGCTGCGCCAGTTGAAAGGCTCCCTCGGGGTGGCGGGCGAGGCGGAACTGCAACCCCTGTGCGACAAGCTGCTGCACCTGGCGGCCCGGGAGGACATCGCGCCGGATGTGGCGGTGGCCCTGGCGGGCCTGCCGGCCTTCCTGCGCCGGGTGGGGGAGGCCTATGCCCAGGCGGAGCGGGACCAGGCCCTGCGCACCCGCAGCCTGGAACTGTCGTCGGAGGACCTGAACCGGGCCTATGCCCGCCAGGAGCAGGAGCTGGTGGCCCGGGAGCAGTCCATCGCCTCCCTGCGGGAAACCGCCAACCGCCTCCTCGGCCAGATGGGCCTGCCGGCCCTGAGCCCGGAGGATGCCAGCCTGGAATCCCTCTCCCAGCTGATGGACACCCTGGTGCGGGAGCGGGAGTCGAGCCGCATCCGCCTGCACCAGGCCCATTCCAGCCTGGAGCAGCAGAAGTTCGCCCTGGACCAGCACGCCATCGTCAGCGTCACCGACGTGGAAGGCTTCATCATCGAGGCCAACGACCGCTTCTGCGAAATCAGCGGCTATTCCCGGGAGGAACTGGTGGGGCGCAACCACCGGGTGGTCAAGTCCGGCATCCATCCCCCCGCCTTCTACCAGGAGATGTGGGACACCATCGTCCATGGCCGGGTGTGGCAGGGCGAGGTCTGCAACCGCAGCAAGGACGGCCGCCTGTATTGGGTCAGCGCCACCGTGGTGCCCTTCTTCGACGACCTGGGCGTGCCCTACCAGTACATCGCCATCCGCACCGACATCACGGCGCGCAAACTGGCCGAGGCGCGTCTGGACGAGCAACTGCACTTTTCCCGCCAGGTGCTCGACACCCTGCCGGTTCCCCTCTATTTCAAGGACACCCAGGGCCGTTACCAGGGCTTCAACAAGGCCTTCGCCGATTTCTTCGGCATCGAGCCGAGCCTCTGGATCGGCCGCCACGTGCGGGACCTGCTGCCGCCGGAACTGGCCGAGCAGCACGTGGCCCGGGATGAGGAGGTGTTTGCCCGGGGCGGGCGGCAGAGCTACGAGATCGAGCTCATCACCCCTGCCGGCGACCGCTACGACACCCTCTACAACAAGGCGGCCCTGACCCGGCCGGACGGCAGCGTGCGCGGCCTGGTGGGCACCATCATGGATATCTCCGAGCGCAAGCGCTGGGAGGCGGAAATCCTGCGGGCGAAGGAGGCGGCCGAGAATGCCAACCGGGCCAAGAGCGACTTCCTGGCCAACATGAGCCACGAAATCCGCACCCCCATGAACGGGGTCATCGGCATGACCGAGCTGGCCCTGGATACGGACCTGACCGAGGAGCAACGGGACTACCTGGAAGCGGTGCAGATGTCCGCCAACGCCCTGCTGTCGATCATCGACGACATCCTGGACTTCTCCAAGATCGAGGCCGGGCGGCTGGATGTGGAACAGATTCCCTTCGACCTTGAAAAGGTCTGCGCCGACGCCCTGCGCACGGTGGCGGTGCGGGCCGATCAGAAGGGCCTGGAACTGCTGGCCCGGCGCGGTCCCGGGGTGCCGCGGCGATTGCTCGGCGATCCGGGGCGCCTGCGCCAGATCCTGCTCAACCTGCTGGGCAACGCCATCAAGTTCACCGAGCGGGGCGAGATCGAGGTGGCGGTGGAACTGGCTGAACCCGGGGCGGCGGGGCAGGTGCTGCACTTTTGCGTCAGCGACACGGGCATCGGCATTGCCCCGGAAAAGCAGGAGCACATCTTCGAGGCCTTCGCCCAGGAAGACAGTTCCACCACCCGGCGCTTCGGCGGCACCGGCCTGGGACTGACCATCTGCAGCCGCCTGTGCGAACTGATGGGGGGGCGCATCTGGGTGGACAGCGTGCCCGGCCAGGGCAGCGCCTTCCATTTCACCCTGCAGCTGCCGACGGACGGGGCGGCCGCGCCAGAACCGGAACGCCGCCTGTCCGGCAAGCCGGCCCTGCTGCTGGTGGTGGCCAATGCCCGCCAGCGTTGTCGCCTGCAGGGGCTGCTGGCGTCCTGGGGGGCGACGGTGGTGGCTGCGGCCAGCGGTGCCGAAGGGCTGGCCTTGCTGGAACAGGGGCAGTGGAACGGCGTGGTGGCCGATTCCCGTCCGGCCGACGGCGACGCTGGGGACCTGCTCGGGCACCTGGCCCGGAGTCCCGGCCGGGTGCCGTTGCTGATGCTGCTCAGCCCCAGCCGCATGCGCCAGGAAATCGCCCGTTGCAAGGCTTTGGGCGTGGGGAATTACCTCGGCAAGCCGGCCCTGGCCGACGAGCTGTGGCGCAGCCTGCAGGCATTGCTGGAGCCCGCCGTGGCCGGGGTCCCCGCCACGGTGGCGGAGGCTGCCGGCACGCCGCCGGCAGGCCTGGAGGTGTTGCTGGCGGAAGACCACCCGGTCAACCAGCAGCTCATGCGCAACATGCTGGAACGCATGGGCCACCGGGTGACCCTGGCCCGCCACGGCGGGGAGGCGGTGGCGGCAGCGGCTCGCCGGCGCTTCGACCTGGTGCTGATGGACATGCAGATGCCGGAGATGGGGGGCGAACAGGCGACCCGCCTGATCCGGGCCGACGAACAGGCCAGGGGCCTGACGCCTCTGCGCATCTACGCCCTGTCGGCGGCGGCGCGGCGGGAGGACCGGCAACGGGGGCTGGTGGCCGGCATGGACGGCTACCTGCTGAAGCCCCTGCAGCAGAAGGACCTGCAGGAAGTGCTGGCGGGTCTGGCCCGGCGCGGGCAGGAAGAGGGGGGCTTCGACTACGGCAGGATGCTGGAAGGGGCCGACAGGGACGTGCTGCAGATCATCGGCGACGTCTTTCCCGGATTGGCGCGGCTGGAAATGGCCGCGATGGAGGAGGCCCTGGCCGCGGCTGACTGGGAGCGCCTGGGGCGGGTGGCCCATTCCCTGCGCGGTGCGGCGGCCAATTTCGGCCCTTCACCGCTGGTGCAGCAGGCGGCCGAGGTGGAGCGCCTGGCGCCCCATCAAGCGGTGCAGCCGGCCCATCTGGCGGAACTGCGGCTGGCGCTGGAGGCGTTGCTGCAGGGCTTGCAGCAGTTCGGCCGCTAGGGGCGTTAGAACCCTACTGGGCCATGCCCAGGGCCTGCAACAGGCCTTCCCGGTTGATGGGCTTGATCAGCAGGTCGTCGAAACCCGCTTCCATGATCTGGTTCTTCTCGCTGGCAAAGGCGTGGGCGGTGTAGGCGATGATGTGCAGGCCCCGGGTCCTTTCCTCCTCCCGCAGGCGCTGGCAGACCTCGATGCCGGTCATGCCGGGCATGCTCACGTCGAGCAGCACATGATCCACCTCCGGCGTCCGGGCCAGGCATTCCAGGGCCGCCTCGCCGGAGTCCGCTTCCAGCACCTCGATCCCCAGCTTGCTGAGGATGGCGCGGGGCAACATGCGATTGACCTTGTGGTCGTCTACCACCAGCACTTTCATCATTCCTCCTTCTCGCCGATGGGCAGCGTGAAGTAGAACTCGCTGCCCCGGCCCGGTTCGGATTGTAGCGTCAGGCGTCCGCCCATCAGTTCCACCAGCTGGCGCGACAGGGCCAGGCCCAGGCCGCTGCCGCCCTGGCGCCGGGTGGCGAAGCTCTCGCCCTGGCGGAACTTGTCGAAGATCGTCTCCTGATCCGCCGGGGCAATGCCGGGGCCGCTGTCGCGCACCGCAAAGCGGATGCGCTTGCCATCCCTGCGCACGCTCACGTCCACTGTACCCCGATCGGTGAATTTCACCCCATTGTGCACCAGATTGTTGAGCACCTGGGTCAGGCGCAGGTGGTCGCACAGCAGCTGCCGGGGCACGTCCCGGTCGATTTCCAGGTTCAGGGCCAGGCCCTTGCCGTCGGCCTGGGGCTGGTGAGCCTGCACCACCCGCTGCAACAGGGGCTGGAGCGGCTCCAGGGTCGGCGCCAGTTCGAAGCGACCGGCTTCGATCTTGGCCAGGTCGAGGATGGAATTGACCAGTTCCAGCAGGTGGCTGCCGCTGCTGTGGATGGTGCCGGCGTATTCCCGCAGGTCCTGGTCGTCGGTGCTTTCCTGCAGCAGTTCGGCATAGCCGATGATGCCGTTGAGGGGCGTGCGCAGTTCGTGGGACATGGAGGCGAGGAACTCGGACTTGAGCCGGTTGGCCTCTTCCGCCTTGGCCCGGCTCTGTTCCAGGCGCGCCAGCAGCAGGCCGATGCCCCAGGAGAAGGCCAGCACGGTGAGGGTGATGAGGCCGCCGAAGGCCAGGTAGCTCCAGGCCCGGTGCCGGGTTTCGGCCAGGGCCTCGTTGCGGTCGCTGCCGACGATCACCATCAGGGGATAGTCGAAAAGGACCCGGTAGGCGAAGAAGCGGTCGATCTTGTCGATGCTGCTGGTGAGTTCCAGGGTGCCGCTGGCTTCCTTGCTGGCTGCCGTCAGGATGGGGCTGTTGGCCAGGCTCTGGCCCACCTGTTCATCCTTGCCCGACTTGCGGGCGCGGACGATGCCGTCCAGCCCCAGCAGGGTGATGACGCTGTGGGGACCCAGGTTAACGTCGGCATAGAGCTGGGTGAAGTAGAGGGGGTCCAGGGAGACCACCACGACGCCGCCGAAACTGCCGTCCGGCTTGTTGATGCGGCGGGTCAGCTGCAGCGACCATTTGCCCGAGGCCCGCCCCAGCACCGGCTTGCTGACGAAGAGCTGGCCCGTGTCGCGGGCGATGTGCACGCGGAAGTGCTCCCGGTCCGAGAGGTCCAGCACCTTGTGGTTGGGCAGGTTGGAGAGGATGTACTGGCCGTGCTCGTCGATGATGCCCAGCTGGTTGAAGAGATTGGAGAAGATCATCCCGTCCCGCACGTAGGCGGCGATGTCCACCTTCTCCGGATGCCGCTCGTACTGGTACTTGAGGAACATCACCGCCTGATCCACGCTCTTCAGGGTGCGCAGGGTGTGCTCTTCCAGGGCCCGGGCCAGGTTCAGGTTGTCCTGGTTGATGGAGGCGATTTCCAGGCTTTCCTCGTTGTGGATCTTGAAGGTGATGGCGCACCAGTTGAGCACCAGCAGGGCCAGGGCGAAGGTCCACACCAGGCGTCGCCCCTGGGCCGAGGCGGAGTGGGGATTGCTGGCGGGTGGGCGGGGCAGGTCGGGCATCGGTGTCAGCTTCAAGGGATGACGTGGGTATCCGGATAACGGATTCCAGTATATTGAAACGGACAAAATACGGTCCCGGGTGAAACCCTAGGTCGGACCCCGGGGAATCTCCCTGAAAAAGGGCATTTCTCCTCGTGCCGCCAGCCCTTACGTGGTCTACAATGCCGCCAGCCCTCACTCACCGATAGCCATGCAGCGTGTCAGCATCAACCGGCTCCAGCCCGGCCTCTTCATCTCCCTGTCCCATGTGGGCTGGGTGCGCCATCCCTTTTTGCTCAACGAGTTCCGCATCTCCAGCGAGAAGCAGATCCAGGTCCTGAAGGAAATGGGCCTGGAGGACGTGCCCTGGGATCCCCAGCGCAGCACCACCGTGCCCCTGCCCGAAGTGGCCCGCAGCGCCGCGCCGGAAGAGGTGGATTTCGGTGCGGCGGCCCTGGCCGGCATGCTCGACGAGAAGAAGCTGCGTATGGAGCGGGTGCGGCGCCAGCGGGAACGCCTGGCCCGGCGCGAGCGGGAATACGATCAGGAAATCAGCGCCGCCTCGGAAATCCTCAAGACCCTTGGTCCCCAGCCGGCGGAGGCCCACGCCGAAGCCCAGAAGCTGGCCAGCCGCATCGTCGATGGCCTGATGGGCTCGGAGAGCGTGGTCATCCAGCTGATGAGCCAGAAGGTGCGGGAGGCCGGCCTGGCCTTCCACTCCATCAACGTCATGGTGCTGTCCCTGCTGCTGGGCAAGGCGGCGGAGCTGTCGGCGGAGGAGATGAAATACCTGGGGGTGGGCGCCCTGCTGCACGACGCCGGCAAGACCGAGATTCCGCCCCGCATCCTGCGCGCCACCACCCGCACCCCGCCGGAAGAGGAATACTACCGGGCCCACGTGGGCTACGGCATCAAGGCCGTGGCCGGGGCCAAGGGCATGGCCGTGCCGGCCCGCAACATCATTGCCTGCCACCATGAGCGCTGGGACGGCAACGGTTTCCCCAACCGCCTGGCCGGCGACAAGATTCCCCGTCTGGCCCGCATCGCTGCCCTGGCCAATCGCTACGACAACCTGTGCAACCCCTTCGACATCCAGAGCGCCAAGACCCCGGCGGAGGCCCTGGGCCATCTCTTCAAGAAGGAAAGCGGGGCCTTCGATCCGGATCTGCTGCAACGTTTCGTCAAGGTGCTGGGGGTCTATCCGCCCGGCACCTTCGTCACCCTCTCCAACGGCGCCGTGGGCCTGGTGGTGGAAAGCAACCCCAACCGCCTGCTGCAGCCCCTGGTGATGCTCTACGACGCCGATATTCCCCGCCATGAGGCCCTCATGCTCGACCTCAAGGAAGCCGAGCTGAACGTGGAGAGCACTCTCAACCCGGCCAACATGCCCCTGGAAGTGGTGGAGTATCTGGCGCCCCGGGGCCGCATCGACTACTACGTCGAAGGGGCGCCGTAAGGATTTTCCCCGTAGGCTTTCCGTGGCGGCTGTGCTAGTCTGGAACTGTGTCGTGGCTGGCGGCACCCACGATGGCAGTTGGCAGTCGCCGTGTTTCAAGGAGACCCTATGACCGTTGCAGATAGGCTTGTCTTTTGAGATTACCGGGTAGCACCAACGACGGCGAAAAGCCGGATTCCCGAGCCTGAAGGGCCAGGGAGGCAGCAACGGAAAGCCCATGCGATTTTTGCATGGGCTTTTTCTTTGGCGCTCGCAAAGACGGCTAGCTTGGCCCGGCGCGGCGCGTAGAATGGGGCGGTGATCTTCCCTTGCGGAGTACTGCCATGAGCCACAAGCACGCCAACCTGTTGCGCAGTATTTTCCAGGACCCCTTGAGCGCCAACATCCACTGGCGCGAGGTCGAATCCCTGCTGCACCATCTGGGGGCCGCCGTCGAGCCGACCCACGGCGCCCGCTACCGGGTGGTGCTGAACAAGGTGGAAGGCTTCTTCCACCATCCCCACAACAGTTCCACCTGCTCCAAGACCGACATCAAGCAGCTGCGGGAATTCCTGGGGCACGCCGGCGTTTCTCTTTCCGCCTACGAAAAGGGGCCGGACTGAGACGCAGGGCCCGGTCGCGCCGTGCGGCGCCACGGGACGCTGTTCCGTATCCGTCAAAAAAAAAGCCCCTCCGGCGCATGCGGGAGGGGCTGAAGAAGCCGGCGGGGGTGCCGGCCTCGGGGGTTGTGAGCCTTACTGGCCGGCCTTGGCCACCGGCGCGGCGGCCTGGTCGTTGCCGGAGTTCTTCAGGGATTCAGCCTTGAAGTCGTCCTTCCAGCCGCCGCCCAGGGCCTTGAACAGGTCCACGGCGGAGGTCAGGCGGGCCTGGCGGGTGCTGACGTAGTCCAGCAGGGCGTCGTTGGCGCTGCGCTGGGCGTCAAGCACTTCGAGGAAGGCGGAGTAGCCGGCCTCGTAGCGTAGCTGGGCCAGTTCCAGGGTCTTCTGGGTGGCCTGCACCCGCTTCTCCTGGGCCCGTTCCCCTTCGCCGTTTTCCCGCAGTCCCACCAGGGCGTCGTTCACTTCCTTGAAGGCGGTCTGCACCGTCTTCTGGTAGCTGATCAGAGCCTGTTTCTGCTTGGCCGTGGCCTGGTCGATCCGGGCCGCATTGCGGCCGAAGTCGAAGATGGGCATGGTGGCGGCCAGGCCCAGGGACCAGGCGCCGGCGGCGGAGGTAAACAGATTGGTGAGGGCGGCGCTCTCGCTGCCCAGGCTGCCGGTGAGGGACAGGCTGGGGTAGAGGGCGGCCTTGGCGACGCCGATCTTGGCATTGGCCGCCACCAGGGTCTCCTCGGCCTGGCGGATGTCCGGGCGGGCTTCCAGCAGGGAGGAGGGCAGGCCTGCCGGGGGCACCGGCGGCAGGGGCAGCTGGCGCAGGTCGCCGGCGGCGATCTTCAGGTCGGGCTTGCCGGTGAGCAGGGCCAGCTGGGTCTCGGCCACGGCCCGCTGCCGGCGCAGGCTGGCGGCCTGGGCCTGGGCGGTGGCCAGGGTGCTTTCGGCCTGGTGCAGGTCCAGGGGCGAGGCGCTGCCGGCTTCCTGCTTGCTCTTGACGATGTCCAGGGCCTTTTCCCGGGTGGCCACGGTGTCCCGGGTCAGGGCCAGGTCGGCGTCGGCGGCGCGCAGGGTGAGGTAGGCATTGGTTACCAGGGAGGCGACGGACAATTCCACCGTGTCCTTGGCGTAGCGGCTGGAGAGCAGTTGGGCCCGGGCGGCCTCGTTGGCGCGGCGCAGCTTGCCCCACACGTCGATCTCGAAGGAGGTGCTGAGGCTGGCCTTGCGGCTGTCCCGCAGGCGCTGGGTATTGGCCGCCGGCAGGGGATCGGTCTTCATGCTGATCTCGTTGCGGCCGCCGCTGGCGTTGGCATCGATCTGGGGGAAGAAGGCGGCGCCTGCTTCCCGGGCCAGACCTTCGGCCTCTTCCACCTGGGCCACGGCCAGCAGCAGGTCGTGGTTGTGTTCCTGGGCCTGGCGCACCAGGTCGTTCAGGGTGGCGTCCTGGAACAGCTTCCACCATTCCTTTTCCACCGGCACCTGGGCCGCCGGGGCGGCTTCGGTGCTGGCCACGTAGGCTTCCGGCAGGGTGGCTTCGGGGCGCTTGTAGTCAGGGCCCACGGCGCAGCCGGCGAGGGCCAGCAGGGTCAGGGTGGCGACCAGGCCCTGGCTCAGGGTGAAGGGGGCGTGGGATGCAGGGCGGCTCATTGGCCTTCCTCCTTGTTTTCGTGCGCGACGTGGTGGTAGGTGCCTTCCGGCAGGTTGGCACGGCGGCCCGACAGCCAGGTGAAGAACATGGGAATGAAGATGGTGGCGATGAAGGTGGCGGCCAGCATGCCCCCGAACACGCCCGTGCCCATGGACTTGCGCGCCGCGGCGCCGGCCCCGCTGGCCTTGACCAGGGGGAAGACGCCGAGAATGAAGGCCAGGGAGGTCATGACGATGGGGCGGAAGCGCAGGCGGGCGCCTTCCAGGGCCGCCTCCAGCACGCCAAGGCCTTCCGCCCGCTTCTGGGCGGCGAACTCGACGATCAGGATGGCGTTCTTCGCCGCCAGGCCGATCAGCACCACCAGGCCGATCTGGAAGTAGATGTCGTTGGGCATGCCGCGGATCATCACCGCCGCCAGGGCGCCGAAGAGGGCGAAGGGCACGGCCAGGATCACCGCCAGGGGCAGGGACCACTTCTCGTACTGGGCCGCCAGGATCAGGAACACCATGATGATGCCGAAGCCGAAGGCGACGGCGGAGGTGGTGCCGGTGCGCTTTTCCTGGAAGGCCTGGCCGGTCCATTCCAGCTCGTAGCCGGAGGGCAGGGTTTCCTTGGCCACTTCCTCGACGATCTTGATGGCGTCGCCGGTACTGACCTTGGGCACGGAGCTGCCCATGACCTTGGCGGAGAGGAAGCCGTTGAAGCGCTCCAGCTGTTCCGGGCCGACCACGGACTTGACCTTGATCAGGGCCGAGACGGGCACCATGGAACCGCTGCTGCTCTTCACGTACACCCGGCCCAGGTCTTCCGGCTTGGAGCGGAACTGGCCGTCGGCCTGGAGCTGCACCCGGTAGGTGCGGCCGTTGAGGTTGAAGTCATTGACGTAGAGGGTGCCCATGGTGGCCTGCAGCGTCTGGTACACGTCGCTGACGGCGATGCCCATGGAGATGGCCTTGGCTTCGTTGACCTCGACGCTCAGCTGGGGCGAGGTGGGGCGGAAGAAGGTGTTGATGCCCACCAGTTCCTGGCGCTTCTTCAGGCCTTCCATGAACTGCTGCACGACACCGGAAAGCTTCTGGGGATCGGCGTCGCCGCGGGCCTGGATGTAGGCTTCGAAGCCGCCGGCGTTGCCCAGGCCGCGGATGGCGGGCGGGTTGAACACCAGGCCGAGGCCGTCCGGCAGCATCATGCCCATGCCCATGAACTTCTTGGCCAGGTCGTCGGCGCCGGCCTTGCGTTCGTCCCAGTCCTTCAGCGGGATGAAGACGGTGCCGGCATTGGGCTTCATGCCGCCGCCGATGATGTCGTTGCCGGCGATGACGAAGACCCGGTCCACCGCCTCGTCCTGCTTGATCATGGTCTGGAACTGTTCGCCGGTGGCGCGGGTGCGCTGCAGGCTGGCGCCGTCGGGCAGCATCAGGGCGCTGATCAGGTAGCCCTGGTCTTCTGCCGGCACGAAACCGCCCGGCACGATGCGGAACATGAGGATGGAACCGCCGAGGATGATGACGCAGGCCACGGTGCCGATGATGCGGTGGTGCAGGGTCTTGTTCACCGTGTCGGTGTAGGACTTGGTGAAGCGCTCGAAGAGGCGGTTGAAGGGACGGAAGATGACCGGCTCTTCATGCTTGGGCTGCAGCAGCAGGGCGCACAGGGCCGGCGTCAGGGTCAGGGCGACGATGCCGGAGAGGGTGACGGAGATGGCCACGGTGACGGCGAACTGCTTGTACAGCATGCCGGCGATGCCGCCGAGGAAGGCGACCGGGATGAACACCGCGCACAGCACCAGGACGATGGCCACCACGGCGCTGGAAACTTCGCGCATGGCTTCGATGGCCGCTTCCTTGGGCGCCATCTTCTCTTCCCACATCAGGCGCTCGACGTTCTCCAGCACCACGATGGCATCGTCCACCACGATACCGATGGCCAGCACCATGGCGAACAGGGTCAGGGTGTTGATGGAGAAGCCGAACAGCCACAGGCCGGCGAAGGTGCCAATCAGGGAGACGGGCACGGCCACCAGGGGAATCACCGTGGCGCGCCAGTTCTGCAGGAAGACGAAGACGACGATGGCCACCAGGATCAGGGCTTCCACCAGGGTGTGCACCACTTCGGTGATGGAGGCCTGGACGAACTTGGTGGTGTCGAAGGGCACCACGTAATCCACGTCGCTGGGGAACTTCTGCTTCAGTTCGTCCATGCGCAGCTTGACCTTCTTGGCCACGTCCAGGGCGTTGGCGCCGGACTGCAGGAAGATGCCGACGCCGACCACGGGCTTGCCCAGCAGGGCGGTGGAAGCATCGTAGTTCTGGGCGCCCAGCTCGACCCGGGCCACGTCCTTCAGGTACAGGGCGCCCTTGGGGCCGTCGGCGCGGATGACGATGTTGCCGAACTGCTCCGGCGTCGTCAGGCGACCCTTGGCGGTCACCGTGTAGACCAGCTGCTGGCCGTTGGGGGCCGGCTCCTGGCCGATCTTGCCGGCGGCGTTCTGCTTGTTCTGGGCGGCGATGGCGTTGGAGATTTCTGTCGTCGTCACCCCCAGCTGGGCCATGCGGTCGGGCCGCAGCCACAGCCGCATGGAGTAGTCCATGGCACCGAAGATCTGGGCGTCGCCGACGCCGGGAATGCGCTTCAGGTCGTCCAGGATATTGACCAGGGCGTAGTTGGACAGGTACAGGGGCGTGCGGGTGCCTTCCGGCGAGGTGATGGCAGCCACCATCAGGATGTCGTTGGAACGCTTCTGCACGGTCACGCCGTACTGGCGCACCACGTCCGGCAGGCGCGGCTCGGCGATCTTGACCCGGTTGTTCACGTTCACCGTGGCCATGTCCACATCGGTGCCGACCTCGAAGGTGGCGGTGATGGAGAGGGAGCCGTTGGCGGAGGCCGTGGAGTTGAAATACATCAGGTTTTCAACGCCGGAGAGCTGCTCCTCGATGGGGGCGGCGACGGTCTTGGCCAGGGTTTCGGCGGAGGCGCCGGGGTAGGAGGCGGAAATGATCACCGTCGGCGGCGCGATTTCCGGGTACTGGGAAATGGGCAGCACCCGGGATGCCATGATCCCGGCGATGACGATGACGATGGAGATGACCGATGCGAAGATCGGCCGATTGATGAAAAAGCGTGACATGTTGGGTTCGAATCCCTTTCTGGCTCAGCTTATTGCTTGCCTTGGGCAGCAGGCTGGGCGGGCGTCTTGGCGGCATCACCCTCGGCGCCCTTGGCAGGCGCGGCGGCGGGGGCGGCATCGGCCGGCTTGGCGGCGGCAGGCTGGCCCTGGGCCGGGGTGCCCGGAGCGGCGCCAGGGGCGCCGGGTGCAGCCTGGGGACCGTGGGGCGCCACGGGCGCACCGGGGCGGGCCTTCATCAGGTTGTCCACGATCACCTTGTCGCCGGCCTTGAGGCCGCCGGTGATGACCCAGTCCTTGCCGCGCCATTCGGCGGTCTGCACCGGGCGCGGGGCGACCTTGCTTTCGGCGTCCACCACCATCACCAGGCGGGCCTGTTCGGTCTGCATGACGGCAGCCTGGGGCACCAGGAAGACGCCTTCCCGGTTGCCGGTGAGCAGGCGCACACGCACGAACTGGCCGGGCAGCAGCTTGCCGTCGCTGTTGTCGAATTCGGCGCGCAGCTGCTGGGTGCCCAGGGTGGTGTCGATGGTGGAGGCGAGGAAGTTGATCTTGCCCGGCTTGTCATAGACGCTGCCGTCGGGAAGGATCAGCTCGACGCCGCTGACCATCTCGGCCTTCAGCTGGCCGCCGGGCAGGTTGGCGGTGTCGGACTCGGAGAGGCCGAAGCGCACCCACATCGGATTGGCCTGGTACACGGAGGTGAGCAGGCTGGCGTCGGAGGTGTTGATGAGGTTGCCTTCGGACTTCACGGCCCGGCCGGAGGTGCCGGAAACGGGGGCGGTGACGGTGGTCCAGGACAGGTTCAGCTGGGCTTGGCGCAGGGCGGCCTGGGCGATGGCGTTGTTGGAGGCCGCATCGTCGTATTCCTTCTGGCTCACGGCCTGGCGGGCCAGCAGGCCCTTCAGGCGGCCTTCTTCCCGGGCCGTCTGCTCGGCCTTGGCCTTGGCTTCGGCCAGGGCGATCTCGTAGGGTGCCCGGTCGATCTGGAACAGGGGCTGGCCGGCCTTCACCAGGGCACCTTCCTGGTACAGGCGCTTCATCAGGATGCCGCCCACCCGGGCGCGCACTTCCGTTTCCTTGGCACCTTCGGTCTGGGCCATCAGCTCCAGGGAGGCCGGCAGGTTCTGGGGCTGCATTTCCAGCACGGTTACCGGCAGGGCCTGGGGGGCGCCGCCCTGGGGGGCGGCGTTTTCACCGGAACAGGCAGCCAGGCCGAGGGCCAGCACCAGGGCGGCGGCAGCCGGCCGCAGGCGGAGGAGGGGGGCGGGAGATTGTTGGGTGGACGACATGAGTGGAACTCCGGACTTTGAATTATGCTGATGATTATATACAATCAAGGTTGTATGTAAATCGACCTATTTGTAACGTTGTGTATCAAACGGCCCGGCAAACACTTGGTGTGCAGGCGGGGCCAATGGTTCGCGGAGCGGCGCCCAGGCGCCGTTCCAGAGGAAGGAAGCATGGTCAGGAAAACCAAGGCCGAGGCGGAACAGACCCGGCGCGAAATCATCGATGCGGCCCGCTGCGTATTCCACGAATGCGGCGTCAGCCGTACGTCCCTGGAAAAAATCGCCCGGGTGGCCGGAGTAACCCGGGGCGCCGTCTATTGGCATTTCGAGAACAAGGCGGAACTGTTCTTCGCCATGCGGGAAGATTCCCTGGCAGTGCTGGACGAGGTGGATGCCTACCTGGATTCGCCGGATCTCCCGAATCCCCTCGACGGCATCGAGCAGAGCCTGCTGGCGTTTTTCCGCATCATCGACGGACGTTCGGAAGTCCGTCAGGTTTTCGAGATTATGACCCTGCGCTGCGAGTATGTGGATGAATTTGCGCAGGTGCTGCAGGAAGTCAACAAACCCTGCATGGACTTCCTCGCCAAGCTCATCCGCTCCTACCAGCGCGCCGCCGACAAAGGCTACCTGCGCCCCGGCCTGGACCCGGAGGGGGCCGCCTACGACACCCTGTCCTTCACCGCCGGCCTTTTCAACAACTGGCTCTCCAGCCAGCCCGGCGACCTGCTGCGCCTCAAGGTGCCGGACATGATCCGCCAGCACCTGCTGCTGCGGCGCCCCTGATGCCCGCCCTGCAGACCCTGCTGCTGTTCGTCGCCACCGCCGTGGCGGAAATCGTCGGCTGCTACCTGCCCTGGCTGTGGCTGAAAAAAGGGGGCTCGGTCTGGCTGCTGCTGCCGGCGGCCTTCAGCCTGGGCCTGTTCGCCTGGCTGCTGACCCTCCATCCCCAGGCCGTCGGCCGCACCTACGCAGCCTACGGCGGCGTCTACATCGGCGTCGCCCTGCTCTGGCTGTGGCTGGTGGACGGCATCCGCCCCACCCTGTGGGACGGAGTCGGCGCCACGGTGGCCCTGGCCGGCATGGCCATCATCATGTTCGCCCCCCGCTCTGCCTGAGCCTTGTGGCCCCGGCCATGAAAAAAGCCCGCTGCTGCGGGCTTTTTTGCGACCGGATGGTCCTTTTCAGTGTTCCTGCCGACAAAGACAGTGGTGATGGGGGTGGTAGATGAAGTCGGCGCAGGTGGCCGGATGGTCGGCGGGGAAGTACTCCAGGTGGGCCGTGCAGGCCACCATGCCCGGTTCTTCGGCCACTTCCAGGGCGTGCTTGCAGTCGATGCAGGTGGGGGGAGGGGCCATGGTCGGCGCGGCTGGATGGTTCATCGCCGAAGTATATCGCCTCGTTCCCGGCGTCGGGGTATGAGATAAGTCACGCCGATGGCGGCTTCCCTTCGGCCTCGATTCACCACTAGACGACTGGTCTAATTGTTGGTATCGTGGCGGCCATGAACACTCGCTACGACAATACCCGTCAGCACATCCTGGACAGCGGCAAGGGGCTCATCGCCGGCAAGGGCTTTTCTTCCGTCGGCCTCAATGAAATCCTCAAGACCGCCGGGGTGCCCAAGGGCTCCTTCTACCACTACTTCGAGTCCAAGGAGCAGTTCGGTCAGGCCCTGCTGCAGGACCACTTCGCCGGCTACCTGGAGCGCATCGACGAGCTGAGCCGGGACCCCGCCGCCAGCGGCCGGGAACGGCTGGAGCGCTACTGGCAGCGCTGGATGGATGCCCAGAGCGACGTCTGTAATGCCCAGAAGTGCCTGGTGGTGAAGCTCAGTGCCGAAGTGGCCGATCTCTCCGACGCCATGCGCATCACCCTGCGGGACGGTACCGAGCAGATCGTGGCACGCCTGGCGGCCCTGGTGGAAGCCGGCGTGGCCGATGCCTCCCTGCCGCCCCTGGAGCCCCGGGAGACGGCCCAGACCCTGTACCAGCTGTGGCTGGGTGCCAGCCTGCTGGGCAAGCTGCACCGTAACCGGGCCGCCCTGGAGAACGCCATGGCCTTCACCCGCAAGATGCTGACCCCCTGAGTTTTCCCCCGGGGCCGCCCTGGTGGCGGCCCTTTTATTGTTTCGCAGTCATAGACGACCGGTCTAATCAGCAACATCCTTTTCGAGGAGCCAATCCATGCCTTCCCTGTTCGATCCCGTCACCGTCGGCGACATTTCCCTGGCCAACCGCATCGTCATGGCCCCCCTGACCCGCAACCGGGCCATCGCCGGCAACAAGCCCGGCCCCCTGACGGTGGAGTACTACCGCCAGCGCGCCAGTGCCGGCCTCATCATCGCCGAGGCCAGCCCCATCAGCCCCATGGCCCAGGGCTACCTGGACACCCCGGGCATCTACAGCGAGGAGCAGGTGGCGGCCTGGCGCCAGGTGACCGACGCCGTCCATGGCGCCGGCGGCCGCATCGTCCTGCAGCTGTGGCACGTGGGCCGCATCTCCCACTCCTCCCTGCTGCCCGGCGGCGCCGCTCCGGTCTCCTCCACCGCCCGTCCGGCCCCCACCAAGACCTTCACCAAGGAAGGCTTCGTGGATGTGTCCGTGCCCCGGGCCCTGGCCGACGAGGAACTGCCGGCCCTGGTGGAGGACTACCGCCAGGCTGCCCGCAACGCCATTGCCGCCGGCTTCGACGGGGTGGAAGTGCATGGCGCCAACACCTATCTGCTGGAACAGTTCCTGCGCGACAGCGTCAATGACCGCAGCGGCCCCTATGGCGGCTCCATCCCCAACCGGGCCCGGCTGCTGCTGGAAGTGGTGCGGGCCGCGGCCGGGGAAATCGGCGCCGGCCGCACCAGCCTGCGCCTGAGCCCCCTCACCACCTTTGCTGCGCCCCTGGACAGCAATCCCCAGGCCCTCTACGGCTATGTGGTGGAGCAGGTGGCGCCCCTGGGCCTGGCCTACCTGCACGTCATCGAAGGCGAGACCGGCGGCCCGCGCCAGCCCGAAGGCGCTCCCGCCTTCGACTACGAGGCCCTGCGCCGGGCCTTCGGCGGCACCTGGATGGTGAACAACGGCTATAGCGGCGCCAGCGCCGAAGCGGCGGTGGCCAGCGGCCATGCCGACCTGGTGGCCTTCGGCCGGCCCTTCATCAGCAACCCGGACCTGCCCCGCCGCCTCAAGAGCGGCGCCCCCCTCAACGAACTGCGGGCCGACAAGCTGTACGGCGGCGGCGCCGAGGGCTACACCGACTACCCGGCCTTGGCCTGAGCGACAGCCCTACCCACGCCGCGGCGGCTTCGGCCGTCGCGGCGCCTTCATTCTTTTGACGGAATTTCCATGAACGCCTATCGCCGCTGGCTGCCGCTCCTGGCCCTGGTCGTCCTTTCCCTCACCTGGGGCTACACCTGGGTCCTGGCCAAGCAGGGCCTGGCCCATGCCGCCCCCTTCGCCTTCGCCGCGGAGCGATGTATCGGCGCCGCCCTGGCCCTGGTGGTGGTGCTGCGCCTGCTGGGCAAGCCCCTCAAGCTGGTGGCCCCGGGCCAGACCCTGGCCATCGGCCTGACCCAGGTGGCCGGCTTCATGGTCTTCCAGACCTGGGCCCTGGTGGAAGGGGGGCCGGGCAAGACCGCCGTGCTCATCTTCACCATGCCCATCTGGACCCTGCTGCTGGCCTGGCCCATCCTGGGCGAGCGGGTGCGGGGCAGGCAGTGGCTAGCCGCCGGCAGCACCCTGGCCGGCCTTCTGCTCATCATCGCGCCCTGGGACATGCACTCCAGTCTCTTCAGCAAGTTCCTCGGCCTCATGGCCGCCCTCTGCTGGGCCGTCGGCACCATCCTCATCAAGCGCCTGCGCGGCGCCCAGCCGGTGGACCTGCTGGTGCTCACCACCTGGCAGATGATCATCGGCGCCGTGCCCCTGACCCTGCTGGCCCTGGTCGTTCCCGAACACCCGACGGACTGGAACCTGTCCTACGTCGGCATCCTCATGTTCATGTCCGTGGCCAGCACGGCTCTCTGCTGGTGGCTGTGGATCTACATCCTGGACCGGGTGCCGGCCTGGGAGGCCAGCCTCTCGGTGCTGGGCACCCCGGTGGTGGCCATCCTTTCCTCCCGCCTGACCTTCGGCGAGGCCTTCCAGGCCAGCGAAGTGGCGGGCATCCTGCTCATCGGCGGCGGCCTGGCCCTGCTCTCCTTCTTCGGCTGGCTGGCCAGCAAACGCAATCCCATCGTGGTCCCGGCGGCGGGAGCGGAAGGAAAAAATCCATGACCACCACCGGCAAGGCCTCCCTCTCCCTGCTCGATCTGGTGACGGTGCGGGAAGGGGGCAGCATCGCCCAGGCCCTGGCCATCGCCCGGGACACCGCCCGTCATGTGGAAGCCCTTGGCTTCACCCGCTACTGGCTGGCCGAGCACCACAACATGCCGGGCATCGCCAGCTCCGCCACCGCCGTGCTGGTGGGGCACATCGCCGGCGCCACCTCCCGCATCCGGGTCGGGGCCGGCGGCATCATGCTGCCCAACCACGCGCCCCTGGTGGTGGCCGAGGCCTTCGGCACCCTGGCCGAACTCTATCCGGGCCGCATCGACCTGGGTCTGGGCCGGGCCCCCGGCACGGACGTGACCACCATGCGCGCCCTGCGCCGGGATCGGGTGGAAACGGAGGCCGACTTCCCCCGGGAGGTGGCCGAACTGCAGCGCCTGCTGGGTCCCCAGCAGCCGGGCCAGGCCGTGGTGGCGGTGCCCGGGGCCGGCACCCAGGTGCCCATCTGGCTGCTCGGCTCCAGTCTCTTCGCTGCCCGCCTGGCGGCGGCCCGGGGTCTGCCCTATGCCTTTGCCTCCCACTTCGCCCCGGCCATGCTGGACCAGGCGGTGGCCCTCTATCGCCACGAATTCCAGCCCTCCGCTGCACTGCGTCGGCCCCACGTCATGGTGGGCGTGCCCCTGGTGGCGGCGGAGAACGATGCTGCCGCCGATTTCCTCGCCAGCAGCAGCCGGCAGCGGGTGCTGGGCATCCTGCGCGGCGACCGGGCCGGCCTGCCGCCGCCCCGGGAGGGTTTCATGGAGAGCCTCCATGCCCACGAGCGGGACGCCATCAACGGCTTCCTCGGCGTCGCCGTGGTGGGCGGGCCGGATACCGTGGCCCGGGGCCTGGCCGCCCTGCAGGCCCGCACCGGGGCCGACGAGCTGATGCTGGTGTGCGACGTGTTCGAGCCGGCCCTGCGCCTGCGCTCCCTGGAGATCGCAGCCCGGGCCTGGGCCGGCTGAAGGCCTGCCCGCCGGGGCAGGCAGGACGGACATTCCCGCCGGTGCAAGGCCGGCGGGCTCGCCAATACAGGGTTTCAGGCCGGGGTGGCCTGGGGGCAAGCGCTAGCAGGGAGTCTGGCCCAGGATTGCCGCAGAACGAGGCGGGACGGGCTGGGTGGGGAGTGCTACGGAGTGCTACGGAGTAGGGCGGCGGGACTGGCGTCCCCGAGTGGAATCGAACCACTAATCTTCCCTTAGGAGGGGAAAGTTATATCCATTTAACTACGGAGACAGCCGCGGGCGCGTATTGTACGCGCAGCCTCCGGCTGCCGCCAGCCGCGCCACAGGCCAGGGTTTTCCCGGGGGCGGGCGTCCGGGATTCACCTAGGTCACAGCGTGAAATAGTTGTATTACTTTAGTAAATCAGCGATTGATAATGCTGAAACATGCCGTGGGGAACCGTTCCCGGCACACAGCCATCCCGCCTGGCGGGTAGCCAACCAATAATAAATAGGGGGTTCAAAAATGCTCGACCTATACCGCAGACTGCCCATCGCCCGACAGATCATCATTGTCGCGGCTTCCCTTCTACTCCTCATCTTTACTGCCATGACCGTCATGGCCACCTCCATGGCTTCCCGTTCGGCGGTGGCCCTGGCCGAATCCGACCTGAAGGAACAGATGAGCATCCTGCAGGACACCCTGGACAGCGTCTTCGACAGCGTTCTGGCCCGGGGCGAGCGGCAAATGAATTTCTTCCGTCGCCAACTGCCCGGCGATTTCAACCTGGGCTCGGGCATGGTCCGCACCGGCAATGTGGACCTGCCGGTGATCCGGGCTGGCGGCGAAGTGCTCAATGCCAACCGCAAGATGCTGCTGGCCTTCCAGGAACTGACCGGCGAGGATGCGGCAGTTCTGGCCGTGCATGAAGGCAAGCTGTACCGGGCCGCCACCCTGCTGAAGAAGGACGGGGTCTATCAGGACGGCACCGAAATCAACGCCGGTGACCCGGTGGCCGACGCCATCCTGCAGGGCAAGGACTACGGTGGCCTGGCCATCCGCAACGGCACCTATTACTTCAGCACGGTGAAAGCCCTGAAGACGGCGGAGGGCAAGGTCTACGGCGGTATTTCCGTGCGCATCAAGCTGGACAGCGAACTGCGGGATGTCCGGGCCCTTTTCGGCAAGGTCAAGGTGGCCGATACCGGTTACGTCTACATCGCCCGCCAGACCAAGGACGACAAGACCCTGGTGGAATTCGTGGCCCACCCCACCCTGGCCGGCAAGACCCTGGAAGGCATGGACGGGGAGACCCGGGACAGCATCGCCAAGGCCGTGGCCGGCCCCGACGGCCTGCTTTCCTACGAGATGAAGGACGCCAACGGCAAGATGCGCAAGAAGCTGGGCGTGGCCGGTACCTCGGAACGCTGGGGTTGGCGTCTGGTGGGTGCCTCCTGGGAGGACGAGTTCCTCGCCGAGAGCATGAAGCTGCGCAATTTCCTGGTCATTTCCAGCATCGTCGCGGCCCTGCTTTCCTGTGCCGTGATCTTCTTCCTGGTCAATGTGCGCCTGAAGCCCTTGTCCGAGTTCATGGTGCAGATGGACCGCCTCGGCGCCGGGGACCTGACCATCAGCGTGCGCGATGCGGACGGCAACAGCGGCAACGAGGTGTAGCGCCTGGGGCACTCCCTCAACGTGACCGCGGCCAATGTGCGCAGCCTGGTGGGCGAGATTTCCGCCGCCGCCGGTCGCGTCAATGCGGCCGCCTCCGAAGTGGAAAATGCCTCCCACCAGGCCATGGACGCGGCGGAGCAGCAGTCCCAGTCCGCCTCCGGCATGGCCGCCTCGGTGGAGCAGATGTCCGTCAGCATTTCCCACGTGGCCGCCAGCGCCGGCGACGCCGCCCAGGTGGGCGAGGAAGCCGCCGAATCCACCCATCGGGGCCGCAGCATCGTGCAGAAGACGGTGGAGGAAATGGAACGCATCGCCGGCGAAATCGGCCGCTCCGCCGAGGTCATCCACAGCCTGGGCGAGCGCTCCCAGCAGATTTCCGGCATCGTCGGCGTGATCAAGGAAATCGCCGACCAGACCAACCTGCTGGCCTTGAACGCCGCCATCGAGGCGGCCCGGGCCGGGGAACAGGGCCGGGGCTTTGCCGTGGTGGCCGACGAAGTGCGCAAGCTGGCCGAGCGCACCAGTTCCTCCACCCAGGAAATTGCCGACACCATCGCCGCCATCACCGGCGAGACCCAGAGCGCCGTGGCCGGCATGCAGGTGGTCAGCCGTCAGGTGGAAGCCGGCGTGGAAATGGCCCGGGAGGCCGGCGAGGCCCTGCAGGTCATCGATGCCAATACCGAGAAGTCGGTCAGCACGGTGCGCGACATCGCCGACAGCACCCGGGAGCAGAGCGTGGTCAGCCAGGAAATCGCCCGTCTGGTTGAGCAGATCGCCCAGATGGCGGAAGAGGGCAGCGCCACCTCCACCCAGAACACCGAGTACGCCCGCAACCTGCAGACCCTGGCCCAGGAACTGCAGATGGCCCTGCAGCGCTTCAAGGTCTGAGGCGGCTCAGCCCGTCCATGGCGGCCCGGCGGGGAAACCAGCCGGGCTTTTTTTTTTGGCGGCTCAGGCGGCCGGTGCTTCCTGGTGCACGTCGGCCCAGGGCGCGCCGGTGAGACGCTGCAGGTCGGCCGGGGCCAGGGGGAAGACGGAGAAGGGCGTGCCGGCGGCGGCCCAAACGATGGCAAAACGCTGCAAGAGGGCATCCAGCAGCAGGATCACCTCTCCGGGCTGGCCCAGGGGCGAGACGCCGCCGATGGCGTAGCCGGTGGCCTGGCGCACGAATTCCGCTTCGGCCCGCTCGATGGGGCCGCCCACCAGGGCCTTGACCTTCTTCTCGCTGACCCGCTGGTCGCCGCAGGCCACCACCACCACGGCGCGGCCGTCGCTGCGGCGGCGGAAGACCACGGACTTGGCGATTTCCGCCACGCTGCAGCCGATGGCCTGGGCGGCTTCGGCGCTGGTGCGGGTGGGCTGGTCGAACTCGACCACGGCGGCATCGTGGCCGGCGGCCTGGAGCAGGGCCTGCAGGCGCAGGGCGGTGGGGTGGCTGGCAGGTTTCATGGGGCCAAGCTTAAGGCGGCTACGCCCCGCCGGGCAAGCCCGGGGACTGGCCCGCGGCGGGGAAGGCTACAATAGCGGCCTTTGCTTCCACCGGCTGCCTTCCGTGCCCTACCTGCAACTCAAATCCGCCTGCCTTGCCTTTGGCCACGTGCCCCTGCTTGACCACGCCGACTTTCAGCTGGACCCGGGGGAACGGGTGGCCCTGATCGGCCGCAACGGCTGCGGCAAGTCCTCCCTGCTCAAGGCCCTGGCCGGCCAGGGCGGCCTGGACGACGGCGAGGTGTGGCGCCAGCCCGGCGCCCGCATCGGCTACGTGCCCCAGGAGCCGCCCTTCGATCCGGAGCAGAGCGTGTTCCAGGCCGTGGTCGGCGGCATGGGCGACACCTCGGCCCTGCTGGCCGAATACCATGAGGTGTCCCACCGCCTGGCGGAAGAGGGGGCCGACCATGAGGCCCTGCTGGCCCGCCTGCACCAGTTGCAGACCGACCTGGAGGCCCGCGGTGCCTGGGCCGTCAATGCCCAGGCAGAGGCCGCCATTCAGCGCTTTTCCCTGGACCCGGAGGCCCGGGTGGGCGGCCTTTCCGGCGGCCAGAAGAAACGCCTGGCCCTGGCCCAGGCCCTGGCCGTGGCGCCGGAAGTGCTGCTGCTGGACGAACCCACCAACCACCTGGATGTGGGCGCCATCGCCTGGCTGGAAAACCTGCTCCTCGAAGCCAACGTCACCCTGCTTTTCATCACCCACGACCGGGCCTTCCTCAATCGCCTGGCCACCCGTATCGTCGAACTGGACCGGGGCCAGCTGGTGAGCTTCCCCGGCAATTTCGCCACCTACCAGGAACGCAAGGAACGCATGCTGGCGGACGAGGCGGTGGTGAACGCCAAGTTCGACAAGTTCCTGGCCCAGGAGGAAGTGTGGATCCGCAAGGGCGTGGAGGCCCGGCGCACCCGCAACGAAGGCCGGGTGCTGCGCCTGGAGCAGTTGCGGCGCGAGCGGGCGGCCCGGCGCGAGCGCCAGGGCAAGGTGGAACTGGCCCTGGACTCGGGGGAGAAGAGCGGCAAGCTGGTGGCCGAACTCACCCATGTGACCAAGCGCTACGGCGAGCGCACCATCGTCCGCGACTTCTCCACCCGCCTCATGCGCGGCGACAAGATCGGCCTCATCGGCCCCAACGGCGCCGGCAAGACCACCCTGCTGCGCCTCATCCTGGGCGAGCTGCAGCCCGACGAGGGCAGCGTGCGCCAGGGCACCAAGGTGGAGGTGGCCTATTTCGACCAGTTCCGCAGCCAGCTGGATGAGGAGGCGGCCCTGGCCGATGTCATCTCCCCAGGCTCCGACTACGTGGAAATCGGCAACGAGAAAAAGCACGTCATCAGCTATCTGGGCGTTTTACGGCAGATTTCATTTCGCTTGACGAGCGTTTTTTTTGCGGGTCATAATAAGTTCTACAGCACAATATATTTCATATCATGAATGTTGAGGAAAGGCGCTACAGCTACCAGGTGTACTACCCGAACGAAGACTCTCTCGTGAGGGCTGGGTTTGCACGGGTGGCTCACTTGCCCTGCATTCTTGACTCTCGTCTGCGTTACCACCGACTGGCATCTCGCTTCATTCAGGATCGCGCACTCGGCCTATGGGAACCGGTTAATCATGGTGAGGTGCCCCGCGCCCGTCCCCTTGCAGATCAGTCAGTTCGAGGTATTGCATTCGCACTTGCCAATTGCTTGGAATGGGGGGAGATCCGAGGAGTGGACTTCTTGACTGCCGAGTACGTCCAGGACCTCCTCGGACGCTACCAGTACGAAATGCTGAAGGGGAGTTGGTCTGCCACTGGGAAGGGGTTGGAGGCGCCTACGATCAACTTCAGGGTTGGCATCGGGACCCAATACTGTACTTGGCTCGCCGACAAAAAGTTGCGAGGGCCATTCGTAATTCCTACCGAAATCCGCAAGCTTCCTCCAAATGGTGGGCGCTTCGGCGCTCCCCCAAAACGTGACCAATATGAGACGCGCCAAGGTAAGGTGCAGGTGAAGAAGACTCGCCTCGCATTTCCCTCAGAGCAGGACATTGGCAGATGGCTTCATTCAGCCTATTCCAAACCGGAAATTGGTTCGACCGTGGGCTTGATGGCCGAGACGGTGCTGGATACGGCCCTGCGCGAGGCGGAGATATGCGGCCTGAGAATCGACACGCTTCCCTGGGAGCCTTCGGAGTGGAGGGTCGCCAGCCGTGATGTTCCTCTGGAACAACAGATGGTGCTTCTTGACGTCCGGTTCGGCGCCAAGGGTCCCCAGTACGGAACGGACCACGGCGACAAGATTGGGCCAGAGAAGCCCTTCAGGATCCCAATGCCGCTCGCATTGAAGCTTCACGAGTACCGCGAAAAAATCCGCCCGAAGGTACTTGCCAAGGCGATCAAGAAGGGAAGAACCCTTGCTGCGCAGCAGCAGATTCGTGACGAGGCTGTCCAGCTCTTTCTCAACCCTAAGACCGGCCATAAGTACACAACAAGCCAGTTCTACGATGAGTGGCGGCGTACCCCTGGCTGCCCGAAAGGCTGGTCGCCCCACAAGGGAAGGCACTGGTGGGCGTGCCAGACGTTGTGGAGAAGGATGGAACAGCAGCGGGAAGCCTGGCTCGCCGCTGTTGGCAGGGGGTTGGAGGATACGGTCCGACAGTCTGTTCATGCCAGCGTAATGTCTGTCATACAGATAGAAATCAAGTCGCAGCTGCGCCATGTCAGCTGGGAAACCTCAATGATTTACCTTCAGTGGGTGTTTGATCGACTTGGAATTGCTCACAACGTACATGACAAGTATCTGCAGAGCATCGCTGACGATGAGGATGAATCGGATTGAGCCTGAGAGACGTCAATAAGGACCATCTTGCCGAACATATGGAGGAGCCCGGTCGGCTGACGCTTGTCTCGTCCGGGGCTGAATTACCCGACCATCAAGATCCGCTCAAATTTTGGACGCTTCATCCGAAGGAAAATACCTTCGTTGATCTAGCCGTTTTCGCGCTGGGTCAGAATGAGCCAAGAGGAAATGGAGGCGGAACCTGGCACGGCGCTTTCTCGGGTCGCCCACAGTTGATCCATCAGCTTGCTCCCGCCATACGTACTAACCTTCAAGGCAAGGCGAGCCGTACCGCCAAGGAGGCATTGATCAGCCTGCGCGAATGGTGGCGTGTGCTCGACACGGTCGAAAGGGACGCTGCACTGGCCGGGCAGCCGATGGATCGGGTGGAAGACGTACGTCAACTCACGCGGGTACATTTCTTGTACGCCTCTGGCGAAAAACATGGGGCGCGCGCGCTACAGCCAGACAAGCTTACTGCTTTTAGGTATTGGGTGAACCTGACCCTGAAGTCTATCAATGAGCGGCAGATCCATAACTGGGTAGTGCGCAAGAAAGCAGCCCCCCAACTGCCTCTACCGCCTGAGGATCAGTGTACCGACCTGCGCATTGCCCTGAAGCAGGAGTGGTACGCCGTCCTCAAGCAATGGGCGGTCATGGACCGAGTCATGGCTGACAGTTTCTGCCCGACCACCACCGAGGAGGAAGATTTCCTGAAGCATTGGCGTTGGTTACAGGACGCACAGCGGCGCACTGGCAAGGTACTTCCCACACCTGTCGAATTGCGGAACGGGCTCGACGACAAATACTTCACTGCCCAGACTGGGCTCAGCCTCGTCACGATGCGCGCTGTTCAGTTTCCGAGCCGCTGGGAAGTTGACGCGGCCTTCCACCAATGCCTGGTGAATACCGGATGGAACCTGGCCACGCTATTCTCCCTGGACGCGCTTACGGATTTCCTCCGCGACAACGAATGGGACCCCGCTCGTTACTTACTGATCGGGTCGAAGGCCCGTGCCGGTGGAAAGGAGCAAGTAGTAGATGGCCTCTGGAAAACCCGCTACGGTCCCGGCTACATTATCAAGACGCTACTGGACCGCAACGCACCTCTGCGCGCTCAACTTCAGAATAGGTTAGCAGCAGAGCGTGCCACGTACGAGCGGATGCTGCAGGAGGGGGCTGGTGCCGAAGTTCTGACGCAACAACTGATTGCTATTCAGACCCTTGAGGAAGGCTGTCGAAGCGTCTGGCTCTACGTTGATCATTACGGGGAGATCAATTGGCTGATTCAGGGGCAGTCAAGTTACACAATAGATGGTAAGCAACGGCCATTCCTCACTGCCTTCCTGAATCGCCTTAACCGAATCCGCGATGCCAATGGGAAGGTGGCGATTCCCCATGTCAGGCCGAAGGACTTCCGCAACATGTTCGCCCTCTACGTTTGGCGGATCAGTGGGGGCAACATCCTTGACGTCATGGCAGCACTCAACCACGCGTGGCTGAAGACAACTGACGACTATCTCAATCAGAACATACTGAACGAGGAACGCGATGCCGCGATCCTGATGTTCCTCAATCTCCTCTTCGCCCAATTAGGCGATGGCCGCCTTGACCTGACGATCCTCGCCCACCATCTCCGCTACGGCACTGTAACGCCAGAAATGGATCAGCGTCTGGCTGAGTACCGCTCGCTGCCGCGTGCATGGCCAGGTATTGCCTGCAAGGACCCTCGCCGCCCACCCGCAGAGATTCATGGCACCTCCCTCGTGCCGGTTTGCCCAGGTGAGCGCTGCCTGCTGTGCAAGCCCAATGCCGTGATTCTCCCGGAGGCACTGGACTTCGTCTCCCGGCGTGTCGAGGAACTGCTTGCATACCAGTCTGCCGTCCCGATCACGGCCTTCCAAGGCGTGCCTGCCGACGAGTTGGCCAACGGTCTCCTCGTTTTGCGGCTGTTCCCGCCAGAGGCGGTAGAGAAGGCGCGCACACGTTGGGCGACAGCTATCGAAAACGGACAACATCGCGTGCCCGGTCTACGGCCGCACGCAGAAAAGAAGATTGTATGAGCGAAGAAACCCTTCCCGTCATGCCTCCAGCCCCAGCAGCTTCCGGATTTGACAGTGGACGGATGCAAGTATCCTTGCTCTTTCCCGAAGAGTCACTGCAACACCTGTCCCGCGAAGATGCCGCACGCTGCCAAGCCCTACTGGGACACGGCGAGGTCTGTGGTGTTTGGGAAACATCCGAGGCAATGATTGGAGATCGACGCCTGGCGGATCACGCAAAGCGAGTCCGCCTACGCGACCGGATCAATGCCTTTATTCCAGAGGACATCGAGACGTCGGCAGAACTCGATATTCTCCTTGATGAGGGCGCCCTTCAGCTTACTCGCTATGCGCTGCTTTTGAGGCTCGCGCCTTGTGGAATGCGCCATGGCAAGGGCCGCCCGCTCGACGCGACGGTTGTGTTGAACAGGGTGTACTCCGAAGTTCCCCCTATTCTCGCCAGGGCTATCATCCGCAAACTCGCAGCGGCCAATCCTGCCGCCACGGGACTTCTCGGCCACCTGACTGCGGAGGACGTGACCGAGTTTCAAAAGGTCAGAAGCCGCCGGAATGAACTCGACCGGATGCGGATGATGATGGAGATGGGGCTTTGGCATGACGTCCCACCGAAGAACGATATTACCCGCACCACAAACCCCAAGGGGGAGCGCGAGACCCCTGCGCCCGTCGAAGACTGCTCTGAGTACCAGCCAATCCCCGACGATTACCTCGAAAGTATGGGGCCGCGGGTTCTCTGGGTCGTGGAGGAACTTGGTCCCAACCTGATTCACTTGCTCGAAGTCATCCCGGAACTCTTGGCAGGCAGCGCTCGCCATGGAAAACAGGTACCCGGGAGAAATGTCGTAGGTAGTACGACGGGAGCAATGATCCGCCTCGCCAACTACTTCGAGCAAAACGTATGGCGCGACAGCAACGGCGATCCGCTCGCGGCCCCGTGTTTCCCCCTAAAGATTGGCGATGCCTACGGATTTGCGAAAAATTGCAATGTCTACGAATGGCCACCTCGCACCTTGGCGCATGTGCATAACCTGTCCGTTACCCTCCAGGCGGCACACCTCTGGATCGCCCTGCTCGCCATGGCTGGCCGAGACAGCGAGGTCCAAACGCTAAAACGTGACTGCGTTTCTTGGGACCGCAACTGCAAGCAGTACGTGAAAGGCAAAACCTACAAATTAAGCCCGCTCCTGGCCGGCGAAGGGCGCGACTGGCCAGCGCCGGAGGCCCTGGTCCTCGCCTTGGGCCAGCAGCGGCGCCTAGTCGAAGCGTGGGAGCGAATTGCTCCCGTCTGGCCAAAGAAAACGAAAAAGCGGGATTTCACAGTCATCGAGGGCAACCACCTCTGGGCGTCCCTGGGGCGAAGCGGCAACGGCGTGGACGAGCCTCTCGTTGTTTCAACAGCGGCGCTTATGCAGTTAGCCAGGCGTGTCGGCCTGACGGACAGGCCGGGTGACATTAACCTTCACGCACATCGGTTTCGCAAGACTACCGCCCGGCTCGTAGCCATCGCCGCAGTCGATTCTCCTCGCATCCTCAAAAAGCTACTGGGCCATAAGGATATTGCGATGACGCTACATTACATCCTGGCCGATAAGGCCATCCAGGCGGAAATTCTCAAGGTGGAGAACGAGCTACGCATCATGCGGGCCAAGGGGCTCATCGAGGACATCCATGCTTCCTTGCACAATCCTAGATCCACGCCCTACGGTGGCCACGGCGGTGGCGCCATGCCTCGTCTCACGAAGATGGTCGCCGAGTATGAGCAGGAGTTGCACCGCCAGGGTAAGGAGTGGGATGCCGAAGACGCATACGAACTGGCGCGCGTCATGACCGTCAATGGCCGCTACTGGCGCATCACGGCACCCGGCGTGATCTGCCTCAAACCCGCCGCTCGCAAATCTGGCCCCTGCACCTGCGATTCCAGCTGTGAAAACCGTGTGGAGGACGAAACCGCCCGGCGGGATGTCCTCGAAGTCATCGAGGTGCTGATCGACCATGGCCGGCGCGCTCTCGCAGAGAACGACCTGATCTTGCTGTCCCGCACAGTTACCGACCTGGACAGGGATCTGCAGCGTTTCGGGGACATCGCTGCCCAGTACAGCAACCATCACGACATTCGTAGCTTCCGGGAGGCGCTTGTATGACCAACCGATACGTGGAGGCTGCACGCAAGCGCGGCGAGGCACGAACAGCCGAGGTGGAACGCAAGGTCAGGACGGCTATGGAAACCATCATGGCCGAAATCCAAGCCAACGATGGCATCTACCCCCATGCCAAAGGCAGGCTGAGCAAGAACGAGTTTGCGCGCCGGGCCGGCATTAGCCTGACAACCTTGTTCACCCCGAAGCAGAAAGCACTCGCTGAGGAGGTTGACCTATGGCTCGAAAAGCTTCGGAAAACCGAGACGATAGGGACGAAACGTGTGCGCCGCGAGTACAAGGAGCGGGCGGCGGACTGGGAGGAACGCTACAACCTGATCGCAGACAACCTCTGCAAGGCCGAGCTGGAAACCCAGGCGGCCGAGGCCGAGCGTGACAAGGCACTCGCCAGGGTGCAGGAACTTGAACAGCAGATTGCCGCCCTGCTCGAACAGTTGCGCCTCGCCGGTGCGTCGAACGTGAAGCCTTTCCCCAAGGGAGGAAAATCCTGATGCCACGCCCTTCTGTGATACCGGGTATCAAGGCTCGCCTTGAGGAATATCTCGACCAAAGAGAGGCCGAATTCCTCGCGCAAGGTGATGCTGCCACGCCGACCCTACCGGTGACGCCGGACGGCAAGGTCAATGTGCGGGCCTTGGCCGAAGCGATTGGCCTCAAGCAAACCCAGGAGAAATATCTTTACGAGCGCAAGGAGCTGACCGACCTCATCAACTGCATCGCCGAGGGGCAGGGGGTGCTGACCATTGGGTCGCGGGTCAACCAGACGGATGCGGACAAGGCGATCAAGGAGCGCTTGATTCGGCAAGCGAAGAGCGTTCAAGAGTCATCCCAGACGGCGGTGGAAGCCGTGGCTGCACAGCAGGAGCTACTGGAGCGCATCCGCACACTTTCGGCCGAACTGGAGGCATCCAAGGCCGAAGTTGGTCGGCTGCGTGCTCGATTGCAAGCCGTCGAAAACGGTATCTGGGTAGCCGTGCAATGACAGGCGGCTTTGCCTTCGACTCCGATGTGACGGTCACGCGCGTGGTCTCCACGCTGGAATACGGTGCGATCTTTGTCGGAGAAACGCCGGTCGGCGAAAAAGTGCGGGTGCGTTACCTCGGGCGGCGTGAGATGCCCGTCGTGGGTGATACCTTCACCATTAAGGGGCAATGGGCAACCTTCACCGACAAGTTTCGTCGTGTCCACCGCCAGGTCGAAACCAAGGTGATGAAGCGCAGGGCGGTACTTGGAGACCTGCTCGCGCCTTTCCTCCAGCGTATCCCCAACGTTGGCCCGCAGAGGGCGGAACGCTTGATGCGACGCTACGGTCATGATCTCATCGAGGTCTTGGACGACACTGCGCGCATGGCCGAGGTCGCCGAGGTCCTGGAGCCGGGCAAGCCGGCGCTCGCAGCACGTATTGCCGCGCAACTGTTCTCCTCTATGGCCGAGAAATCGGCGGCCGACCAGATCAAGCTCGCCGAGGCCGACTTCCTTGTCATGCTGGAGAAGGTCGGGCTGCGCGAACCACGTGTCGCCAACCAGCTCTGGCGCTTCTGCGCAGGCATCGACGCCATCGAGCGACTACTGCGCAACCCCTATCTTGCCGCGCATCTTACCTCCTGGAAGGTGGCGGATCGCGTGGGCAGGCTGCTGTTACGCAAAGATCACCCGGATGCCGATCTCGACAATCATCCCGCACGCTTCATGGGTGCGCTGGCAAGCGTCTGGCGCGAATTGCTGGCCAATGGCGATAGCGCCGTTACCGAGCCAGCCTTGCGCGAGATGCTAGCCAAACGCGGCGTAGATGCCGACTTGGCCCTTCGCCATGCCGAAGGGATCGGCAATCTCAGGCGCAGCGGCAAACTTGTCCGCGCGCCTGGTGCGGCTTGGATTGAGGACGAGGTCGCAAGGATGCTCCGGATCATCGAGGCGACCCCGGCCAGCCTGGCCATCCCTGACGAACAGCGGCTCGACCAGTTGATCCGCGATGCCGAGATGGCATGCGAACTGCACCTGACCGTCGAGCAGGCTGGGGCGTTGCGCCGGCTCATCTGCTTGCCGCTTGCGGTGCTGCAAGGCGGTGCCGGAGTCGGCAAGACCACGGTCATGAAGGTGCTGGCCTACATTTGGGAGCGGCAACGTGGCAACGTGGTGTTTGGCGCCTTGGCAGGCAAGGCGGCGCTGCAGCTTTCGCGCGGGGCTTCGACCCACGACGCCCCTCGTCTGGCGCATACGCTGGCGCGGCTGATCGGCATGCTGGAGCAGCAGGCCGCCTACGAGGAAAACCCGCAGAACGGGCGCCGACCCGAAGTGGAGTTCAACAGCAGAACTCTGCTGGTTATCGATGAGGCGGGCATGATGGATACCCCCACCTTCTACCAGCTGCTCAAGCTCCTGCCCAAGGGCGTACGCATCCTGCTTGCCGGCGACGACGGTCAGTTGTTCCCGGTGGCATTTGGAAAGATATTCCACCACCTCGTCGCAGAGGGTTCGCGTGTTGCAACGCTGACCAAAGTGCTGCGCCAGGCGGAAGACAGCGCGATTCCTCTGGTTGCCTGGCAGATCAGGAGCGGCCATGCCCCGGTCCTGCCGGCCTGGAATGGGGAAGCCAAGGGGGTATTCCTGATCGACTCCCAACGCCTGGCCAGGCTGGCGCGCACGGACGACTTCATGCTGATTGCAGCTCGCCGGCAGACCGTTGACGAATGGAACCACAGCGAGGCCATGAAGCGGCGGAATGATGCCACGCCAACCCGCCGGCTCGGGCCACTGGCCACCGTGGCGGTGGGTGACCCGATCATCATTACGCAGAACAGGTACAAGCATGGTCTCTTCAATGGCCTGCTCGGAACGGTAATCGACATCGCCGGCGAGCGGGTCCAGGTCCACTTCGACGGCGAAAACAGCCCGCGTGACTTGCCGGAGGAAGCGGAGGCAGATGTCGATCTGGCCTACGCTATTACCTGCCACAAGGCCCAGGGAAGCGCCGCTGCCACGGTTGTTCTGATGGCAGACGATGGTGCGCTGGTGACCCGGGAATGGCTGTACACGGGCATCACACGGGGCCGCGAGTTGATCCTGCTCAATGTCGAAGATCAGGGGAGGCTTGTCGAGGCGGTGGCCCGGCGAACCGAGAGGACGACCGGGTTTGCTTTCTAAGAAGCGGAGGCGGGGTCAAGCGGCGTGGAATAAATGGGAGGGTCCCGCGCAGCGAGCGGGAGGGCGCCCGGTTATGCCGCAAAAGCGCTCGACGACGACGCAGCGGCCACGCGGCGAGTGCGGGGTTTGGGGCAGAGCCCCGAATTGGGTCCGCTCCTGAATTATTGTTCTGAGTTCGCCAGACTCGGATCAGTCTTACGCAGAACGCAGCCTCTCCAGCACTTCCCAGCGCTCCAGCAATTCCAGAAGTTCGAGATCAATTGCATCGAGCCGAGCCTTCAACTCCGACACAATTTGCGGCGTCTCGCGGTAGAGGGCGGGGTCGGCGAGGCGCTCGTTTAGCCTGGCCTGCTCCAGCTCCAAGGTTTCGATGCGCTCCGGGATCGCCTCAAGTTCACGGCCTTCCTTGTAGGAGAGCTTGGTCTTCGGCTTATCCGCTTTCGCGGCCGACACAGATGCTTCCTTTGGTTTCTCGGCCTTAGCTTTTGCAGGCGTGGCTTGTCGGGCGCGATACCCCTGCCAGTCGGCATAACCGCCGGCAATCCCGATCCATCGACCTTCGCCCTCGTAGCACAAGGACTGCGTGGCCACATTGTCCAGAAAGGCACGGTCGTGCGATACGAGGATCACCGTGCCAGTGTAGTCTTGTAGCAACTGTTCCAACAGTTCGAGCGTATCGATGTCGAGGTCGTTGGTGGGTTCGTCCAGCACCAGTAGATTCGCAGGACGTGCGAAAAGCCGGGCCAGGAGCAAACGGTTGCGCTCGCCTCCAGATAGGGCGGAAACCTTAGCCCTCGCACGCTCGCTCGGGAACAGGAATCCCTCCAGATAGCTAATAATGTGTTGGCGGTGACCGGCAATTTCTACGTAATCTGAGCCCGGTGAAATAGTGTCGATCAGGCTCTTCTCGTCGTCGAGCTGGTTACGAAACTGGTCGAAGTAGGCCACCTCCAGTTGGGTGCCCTGGTGAATACGGCCGGAGTCGGCCTTGAGGTCACCGAGAATAAGGCGAATAAGCGTGGTCTTGCCGCAGCCGTTCGGGCCGATAAGGCCAAGCTTGTCGCCGCGCATGACGGTAAGCGAGAGGTCCTTGATGAGGCTGCGTCCGCCGAAACCGTGGCTCACTCCTTCCAACTCGGCAACCAGTTTGCCAGAGCGCTCACCGGCATCGAGGGCAAAGCCTACCTGGCCCACGCGCTCCAGACGCGCGGCGCGTTGCCGCCGCAGATCCTCAAGACGCCGCACGCGCCCCTCGTTGCGGGTACGGCGCGCCTCGATGCCCTTGCGGATCCAGACTTCTTCCTGTTTCCAAAACTTGTCGAACTTGCGATTGTGAATTGCCTCAACCTCAAGCTGCTCCGCCTTCTTCTGCTGGTAGGCGCTGAAATTGCCTTGGTACTCGCGTAACTGACCGCGATCCAACTCAATGATGCGGTTGGCGACGTTGTCGAGGAAGCGGCGGTCATGGGTGATGAAGAATAGTGCACCGGTGAAGGCGACGAGCAGTTCTTCTAGCCAGGAGATTGCCTCGAAATCGAGGTGGTTGGTTGGCTCGTCGAGCAGCAGGAGTTCCGGTTCGCCAACCAAGGCCCGGGCCAGCGCCACGCGTTTCTTTTGACCACCGGAGAGGGCATCGACCTGTGCGTCGGCGGGCAAATCGAGGCGGCCCAGGGTCTCCTCCACCCGGCTGTTGAGACGCCAGGCGTCGGCGGTTTCCAGTTCGTGGCTGAGTCGATCCAGTTGTGCGAGATCGGCCGCCTCGGCTGCGTGGCCGACACGGTGGGCCACTGCGTGGTATTCGGTGAGCAATCGGTGAGCATCGCCGACGCCCTCGGCCACTGCCTCGAACACCGTGTGGCCGGGCTTGAATACGGGCTCCTGCGGCACGTAGGCCAGCCGTAGACCGGGCTGGCGCCAAACATCTCCCGCATCTGCATGAATCTCGCCTGCAACAATCCGCAGCATGCTAGATTTTCCTGTGCCATTGCGGCCAATTAACCCGATTCGTTCCCCCTTTTCCAGAACCAGGGACGCACCATCCAGCAGGGGCCAGTGACCAAAAGCCAACTCTAGTTTGCTCAAAGTAATAAGAGGCATAAATGTCTATCCCTGCTACGCTGCCAAAACCATCGAAGGGTTGGATTTTACAGGCCATCTTGTGCCTCATCCCAATAACTGCCGACTCAGCCAGCCCTAACGCCGTATCGGTCGAGGTCACATCACCCTACCCACCTTGCTGAACGAAATCCGGCACTGAGCGGAGGGCTGTCAAGGGGACCGTGGAATAAATGGAGGGGACCCGCCCTGCGGGGAGGTGCCGTTTATGCCGCGAAAGCCCCTTTACAGGCCGTAGCGACCCCATGCTCTGTGGCAAGGGGTGGGGTTCGTTTCAATAACCCCACCCCCTGCCACGCGGCGAGCGCGGGGTATGGGGCGGAGCCCCATGGTTCTATCACCCCTCATTTCCGGGTAGGGTGACCGATGTGCTCCAAGACCTGCCGCTCGGACGCCGAGTTTGATTCATCCCAACCAACGGCCGCTGCTACCTGCCGGCCAGTGCCGGAGCGTGCTGACCGGCAGCTTATCGATTCGGTGAACGCGAACAATCGACCCAATCCGGACCTTCACCGGTCCAGACCGCGAACGGCAGGTAACTGAGTCGAGCAGTCTCACGGAGCGATTTCTGAACTACTGCACCTCGGCCAAAGCCGACCTTGGGCCTCTGACCGAAATCAGGCGGCAATGCGCCTGTTACCTGCCACTCAGCTACTGGCGGTAATCAATAGTCGCTTTCGTTACAGGCGATGGACGGCCCCCGACCCTGAGCCGACCTTCGTATCTCAGGCGTGCCGACGGCGGATTACTGAACTACGGCCACTATGCTCTATAGTTACTCCCGATAATCGAGGTTATCGGGAGTAAGTTAGAGCGCTACTATCGGAGCCGGCAAAAGCGGGCCAACGTCATGGGCGCCCTGGATTATGTCCGGGGCCAACTGCACTTCGATGTCTGCGACCACACCGTTCGCCGCGAGGACGTCATCCGCTTTCTCTATCACTTGGCGCAGTCGTCCCCGCCGACAAGTGGGCCTTCCTGGTCATGGACAATGCTTCGATGCATCACCACATCGATCCGGCCATCACCGACCGCTGGCTGACTCAGCATCGCTTTTTGCCGTTGTATCTGCCGCCCTACAGTCCCGAGCTCAATCTCATCGAAATCCTCTGGAAGCATGCCAAATACCATTGGCGCACTTCACGTCCTGGACCAGGGACTCTTTGGCTCAGGAGGTTCGGACGCTTCTGGCGAGATTCGGCACCAAGTTCTATATTCGTTATGCGTGATTACTTACTTGATTAGCTGCACAGAGCTGACAAAAAAGCCAACCGAGACAGGTTGGCTTTTTTGTTATCTAGTCAGAGATGAGTGTTCATGGTGCAGGGACCAATCCCCTTTTCTACTGCGACCCTAGCATCCGTACGGAAGTCAAGGCGAGGGTCTGGTGAGAGGTGTTTACATCCTCAGAAATGGGTCTTTTGTCATTCGATTAGGGCGCTTTGTCATCGTGGTTCGCGGCGCCGGTCCATACAATTTCTTAGGTGCTGCAGGCGGCATGAAACAGCGCCAAAATGACAATGGCATCTGCGATCCAGAGCCAACCAAAATGGAGACAAACATGTACCAAATCAACATGCAGAAGCTCGCCGATGAGGCCAGCTTCAACCGCTTTCACGCCAAGGTGCTTCTGTGGTGCCTACTAATTCTGGTCATCGACGGCTATGACATCGCCGTCGTCGGCATCGCGCTGCCAGCCATCATGAAGCAGATGGACGCGAATGCCTCCACCGCAGGCATCATGGCCAGCTCAGCCCTGTTCGGGATGATGTTCGGCGCCATGGCCCTAGGCACACTATCCGACCGGATCGGCCGACGCTGGGCCCTCTCCATCGGGGTCATGTTGTTCAGCGTGTTCACCGCGGCTGCCGGCTTCACTAAGGATCCCGTCAGCTTCAGCGTGGTGCGCTTCATCGCTGGCCTGGGGATCGGTGGCGTGCTGCCGGTCATCGTCGCGCAGATGGTCGAGTATTCGCCCAAGAAGATTCGTAGCTTGATGACGGCGCTAATGGCCTCGGGCTACGCGCTGGGCGGCATCCTGGCTGCAGTGCTGGGCAAGCAACTGATCGGCGAATATGGATGGCAGGTCGTGTTCATCGCTGCGGGAGTGCCGGTCCTGCTGATTCCGTTCATCCTGAAGCTGATGCCGGAATCGATGACCTACCTGATCTCGCACCGGCGGAGCGGCGAACTGGCCGAAGTGGCTCGTCATCTCCAGCCGGAGGTCAAGCAACCCTCGGACGCTCAGTTCGTCGTGTCCACCACCGATCACGTGGCGGGTGCGCCGGTCACCCGGCTGTTCCAGGATGGTCGAGGGCTGAGTACAGTGCTGTTCTGGATCGCCTTCTTCTCGGGCCTGTTCATGGTCTATGCGCTCAGCAGCTGGCTGACCAAGCTGATGGCGTTGTCAGGCTACAGCCTGGGGTCTGCGCTCAGCTTTGTGATCGCGCTGAACGTTGGTGCCATCATTGGTGCAGTAGGGGGGGGGTGGCTCGCCGACAAATTCCGCATTAAGTGGGTGCTGGTCGCAATGTATGCGCTGGGTGGTGTGCTGCTTTACATGATGACGCTCCAGGCCTCGACCGAGGTGCGCTATCTGGTCATCGGCGCTGTCGGCGCTTGCACTACTGGCGCGCAACTACTTGCCTATGCCTACTGCGGGCAGTTCTACCCGATGTCGATTCGCTCGACTGGGATCGGTATGGCCTCAGGCGTGGGGCGCCTGGGCGCGATCGCGGCGCCGCTGCTGATCGGTCAGATCGTCGCGCTGGAGCTGCCTCTGGAGCAGAACTTCCTGGTGATCGGGGCTTTCGGAGTTATCGGTGCTGTCGCCCTAGCCCTCATCAGCCACGGCGGCTTGGCGTCGCAGCCGATTCCACAAAACGCCTGATTGTCACCACCACGGGAATTCGACATGTCAAACCACGCCGCGTCATCGAGCTAGACATCGTACTTTTCGCTGGCGCGTCCGGGGAAATCATCCAGCATCGGAAGTCGATGAGGCAAATCATAGTCTCCTCTGCAGGCAGCATCGGAATGATCTGCTTGTCCTTGCCGGGAGGTTAATCGCCTCCCGGTTTTTTTCGCCCGTGGGCAGGTTTGAGAAGAATTTGGCAGGAACTTTTCGTGAGTAGATTGGCTAAACAACCGGCAATTGAAATGGCACATGATTTGAAGTGTCTAGCGATCCGTTTTCTTTTTGGTGAGATCAGTCGTGCCGATTACCAGAAGGAGTTCTATCGTCTTGTCCAGAATCTCGAACACGCCAATTCTCAACATACCGTGCTAGCACGAGGAAGAAAATTTGTATTAAGGCGTGTCGACAAATAGGGAAGCCCAGCCAGGAAATGGTTTGCTCCCTTGCTTTCAGCGCATTTGACTTCGATGTCGGCTTCGTGGGGAACCAAATTGAGCGACGGGAGCCATGCTTGCTGAAAAGCAAATCCAGCGTGGTACCCGTCGCTCGACCAGATTGCTTGAACAAGCCATCCACGCTTAACTCGATAACTACAACGCTAATTCCAAACCGCTCGTCTGGTTAATAGGCAAATGATGGTCGCGCCAGCATCAAAGGGTTTGTCTGAGAATTTCCAACTCAGGACTCTCGCCCAATATGCTTAGTCAAACGAATACAACTATGCGCTGAGGGAATGTGATCGATAGGCACCGGGTGCGCTACCTGTCCATGACTTGAAAGCCCGCTGAAATGCAGTGCTACCCGTGAATCCTAGCTCCTCGGCAATGTCGCTCAGGGAGATTCTGGTGCTTGCTAATCGAGAGATGGCCATATCGCGCCGTAGCTCGTCCTTTAACATCTGGAACGACTTTCCTTCAATTGCCAAGTGCCGCTGCAGGGCACTGACCGACATATGCAGGCGCTGAGCAGAGCTAGCCAAATCCGGCCATTCTGGACACGTTTGCTGCAAGAGAGTACGTACCCGTGCACTATACGTGCGCTCGTTCAGGTTGGGGCCCACCAGATTTCCCGGAGTTGCGCGCAGGAAAGATTGCAGCGCAATCACGTCTCGGTGCATTGGCTTCGCTATTTCGGAGGCGTTGAACCAGACAGCTGAACACGATTTCCCGAAACGCAAGGTACCAGAGAAGATTCGTGGATAGTTATCAGCATGCACAGGCTGTTCGAACGCGAAGTCGAAACCCTTAGGTACCAAACGGCCTCCATGCAGCCACACTAGTAGGCGCCAAAAGACGCGTAGCAGGAGACCATGCAGAAAGTCTGCGTGCGCACCCGGCCCCCCTCGCATCTCCAGACTGGCGCCAAACAGCGAGCCATCGGAGACAGGTACAAGCAGGGCATCATCCTGGAGTAGGGCAAAGGATTCGCAGACGCGTTGCAAAGCTGCTGCCAGCGTTCGCGCCCCGAGCGTGGAGCGAGCCATCAGTGCGAAGCTGCCGCAGCGAAACGGCCTGCCGCGCAGGTAGCCCAAGCATTCATCATCAAGGCTGTCCTTCACGGCACTAAAGAGCGCAATGTATTGCTCGACAGTTACCCGTGACTGCTCCAGATGCAGCAACGGCTCGGCTATACAGGCCTGCTCTAGAACGCTGATAAGCCAGGATTCAGTGGCCAGCCCCTTGCCGCGCGCACCGTCGAGCAACCCATGCACGGCAAAGATAGGAACTGTGGTGACGGATCTCACGGTGGTTAAAGGCACAGCTATGGCTGGAGCAAATAAATTGAGGTCGTTTGTTAGCTTATAGAGGTCGTTTGGTAGCGCTACTTGAGGGCCTGACTACTACGATCATATCTAGGCCATGAGTGCGTGCGACTGAATCATACCGTACGACGCATTGAAGCCGAATCGACCCCAGCCAAAAGAGGAGACAACCACATGATTCAAGTCAAAAAGCAGAGAGCTATTGAGCCTCACTCCCATATGCCCATGAACGTGCAGGGCTGTAGCTTAGTCATTGTCTGATGGGGTAAGTCATGCTTCCACAATTACATTGCCATGCTTGGATGGACGAAGAGATCGAGGCCTTTCGCGAACAAGTGCGGCGCTACATCGCTGCAGAATTCGCACCTAAGTTGGACGAATGGCGTCGCCAGGGCTATATCCCGCGTGAGGTCTGGCGCCCGTTTGGCGAATTGGGCTTCCTGTTGCCCGAAATGCCCGAGACCTATGGCGGCGCTGGTGCCAGTCTGGCCTACCAACTGGTGGTGCAGGACGAACTGGCAAAGGCAGAAATGCCGGTCAACATCGCGGTTCATACCATCGCTTCACACTACATCTTGGATTTCGGCACAGAAACACAGAAACAGCGCTGGCTACCCAAAGTGACGAACGGAGAAATGCTGGCTGCTATTGCAATGACCGAGCCCGGTTGCGGCTCGGACTTGAAGGCCATTTCGACTCGGGCTCGCCGTGATGGCGACTACTACGTGATCGACGGTGCCAAGACCTTCATAACCAACGGTTTCACCGGGAACCTTCTGATCGTAGCGGCGCGCACCAGTGGCGAGGGCAGCAAAGGGGTGTCGCTGTTCGTACTCGAAACCGAGAACCTGCCTGGATTTCATGTGGGGCGCCTGCTGGAGAAAATCGGTATGCAGGCCTCGGACACCGCCGAGTTGTTCTTCGACAGCGTGCGCGTGCCGGCCGACCAACTGTTGGGAGGCGTCGAAGGCAAAGGCTTCGGGCAACTGATGGGAGCATTACCTTACGAGCGAATGCTCATTGCGGTGCCGGCAGCGGCTACCATCGAGCAGGCACTGGCCGTTACGGTGGAATACACAAAGCAGCGTAAAGCATTCGGCGCCCCGCTGTTCGACATGCAGCTTACGCGCCAGAAGCTAGCCGAGGTGGCCACCATCGCTCATGTGGTGCGCACTTTTGTGAATGACTGCACTCAGCGCCTTCTGGACGGCACGCTCGACAACGAGGCGGCCTACATGGCCAAGTGGTGGTGCACCGAGCAGCAGTGCCGGGTAGTAGACGAGTGCCTGCAACTGTTCGGCGGCTACGGCTACATGGCCGAGTACCCAATTGCGCGTATGTATGCCGCTTCTCGTGTGCAAAAAATCTATGGCGGCGCCAACGAGGTCTTGAAAGACCTAGTGTCGAGGAAGCTGTGAACATGCCGAACACGCTGCAAATGCCACTGCACGGCATCCGTGTGGTGGAGTTCGAGGGCATTGGACCGGGTCCGCTGGCCGCAAGGATGCTGGCCGATATGGGCGCCGAAGTGATCACGTTGACGCGTGTCGAACCGGCGCCTGCAGCCCAGCGGCTCGGTGGGGCGGTAGAAAATCCACTACGCCGCGGCAAGCAAATTGAGGTCGTCAACTTGAAGTCGCCTGAAGGAAAAGCGCGTGCGCTGGACCTAATCATTCAGGCCGATGCTCTAATCGAAGGCTATCGCCCGGGCGTGATGGAGCGCCTGGGGCTTGGCCCCGCCGATTGCGCAACGCACAATCCTAGGCTGGTCTACGGCCGGATGACGGGCTGGGGGCAGGACGGCCCGCTCGCCCAGGCCGCCGGCCACGACCTGAACTACGTCGCGCTAACGGGTCTGCTATCGCTGTCGGCCCGCAAGGGAGATGCACCGATCGTGCCCCCCACCGTGATCGGGGATGCAGCCGGAGCGCTGGGCATGGCGTTCGGCGTGGCCTGCGCGCTAGTCGATGCTCGCGCCAGTGGCCATGGCCGGGTCGTCGACGCGGCAATCGTCGATATCGTGGCCATGCTGGGCACTCTGGTGCAATGGATTCGCGCCAACGGTCAGATCGACAGTGCGCGGCCGAGTCCATTTCACGATTCACCGTTTTATGACGTGTATGCCTGCGCCGATGGCGGCTTCATCAGCCTCGCCGCCGTGGAACCTGAATTCTACGCACAGCTGCTGTCGAAATTGGGTTTAGAGGACGTGAACTCAACCGAGCAATATAACCAAGCTCAATGGCCTGCGCTGAAGGAGCGCATCGCGACCCTGATCGGCAGCCAATCTCGAGCGCACTGGTGCGATCTGATCGAGGGCACCGACGCCTGCTTCGCGCCAGTGCTTAGCTTAGCCGAAGCTCTGCAACACCCGCACAACGCTGCGCGACGAATCTACCAGTCCACCTCCACGGGAGCTATCGACGTAGCCCCAGCCCCGCGGTTCCAAGCACTCAATACAACAATCTAGGAGACAAACAAATGACAGATATCGCCCAACCTGTACGCGGTTGCCCCTCTACCATGGGTGACGCGCGCCAACTCAATACTACGACGCTGATCCGGCACGCCGCGCGCACCCACTCGGACCAGGAAATCGTCTACCGCACACAAGATGGCGGCTGGGGCCGTTACACGTATGCCGACTGCTACACACGCGTCTGTCGAAGCGCCAATGCGCTGCGTGCGCTGGGTGTGGCGCCGGGCGACCGCGTCGGTATCCTGGATTGGAACAGTCGGCGTCACTTCGAGCTGTACTGGGCCATCCCGGGCCTGGGTGCGGTGATGCTGCAGATGAACCTGCGACTGGGCCATGAGGATCTCGGCTACGTGGTCGGTCATAGCAATGTCTCCTACGTTTGCGTGGACGAATCATTGCTTTCCGTTGCCGAGTCTATTGCCGCGAATGCGCCGCAGATTAAGGGCTGGATCGTTATGACCGACAAGCCGCTGAATCAAATCAAGACGACGCTCACCCCTCTGCTGCACTACGAAGACCTGCTGGCAGCAGCCGACGCGAAGATAGACTGGCCGGAGATTGAAGAACACTCGGCCTACAGCGCCTGCTATACCACCGGCACCACCGGCAGACCCAAGGGTGTGTACTACTCACATCGTGCCATCTACCTGCACTCTACGGTCATGGCAACCAACCTGGGCATGACGTTGGACGATTGCACTATGCTCATCACGCCAATGTTCCACGGCCAGAGCTGGGGTCTGCCGCAGGCTGCCACCATGTTGGCCAACAAAATCGTTCTTCCAGGCCGCTATGTCGCCGAGGACACCCGGCCGCTGACCGACGTAATGATCGCCGAGGGCGTAACTATCACCAATGGCGCGCCGGCCATCTTCCTGCCTATGCTGCAGTACATCGAAACACTACCCGACAAGCCGGACTTCAGCCGCTTGCGTATGCTCTCCGGCGCTACCGAACCGCCGCTTTCGATGATGATCGGTTTCCATGAGCTCACTGGTGCCGAGGTGGTGCACGCCTACGGTGCTACCGAGACTACGCCGCTGGTAGCGGTCAACCGCCTTAAGCCTACGCTGAAGAAGAGTCTTTCCAAAGATCAACAGTGGGATCTGAAGCGCAAGCAGGGTTTGATCGTGACCGGAGTGGATATCCGCATCGTTGACTTGGATGGAAAGGAGTTGCCGCACGACGGCAGCTCAGCGGGAGAAATTTTGCTGCGCGGTCCCTGGATTACCGCCGCCTACCACGACATGCCTGATTCGGCGGACCGGTTCCTGGATGGTTGGTGGCGGTCCGGCGACATCGGCACACTGGACGAGAACGGTTACCTCAAGGTCACCGACCGTTTGAAGGACGTGATTAAGAGCGGTGGTGAATGGATCTCGTCCATCGACATGGAGAACCTACTCATGGGTCATCCAGCTGTGCGCGAAGCTGCGGTAGTTGGGATTCCGCACGCAAAGTGGCAGGAACGGCCGCTGGCCTTGGTTGTATTGAAACCCGGCCAAGAGGTCACTCAGGAACAACTCTATGCCCGCTTGAGCAGCGCCTTTGCCAAGTGGCAGTTGCCCGATCAGATCTTGTTCGTCGAAGACATTCCCAAGACCAGTGTCGGCAAGCTCGACAAGAAACGCATACGTGTCGAGCAAGCAGAGCGCTACGCCGAGTAACACAAGATTCATCTAAGGAGAACAGCATGAATAACAATGAACCAGTCATCGTCGGCGCGGTGCGCACCCCGGTGGGGAAGCGCGGCGGATGCCTACAGAAATGGCACCCCGTTGATCTGCTTGGCGAGACGATGCGTCAACTAGTCGAGCGCACAGGAATTGATCCTCTCGACCTAGACGATGTGATCGTAGGCTGTGTGTTGCAATGGGACCAGCAGCACGGAAACCTGGGTCGGCACGCCGTATTGGCGGCTGGCTTGCCCGAATCCGTCCCGGCTGTGACGATAGATCGGCAATGCGGGTCTGGCCAGCAGGCGGTGAGTTTTGCTGCGCATGGCATTCAGGCGGGAGCCTACAAGCTGGTTATTGGTGCCGGGGTGGAGTCGATGTCGCAGGCACCGATGCCGCCATCGTTCAAGCTCGGTGCGCCACTTGGGGCGCAGTACAGCCCGCGTGAGTTGGCGCGGTACCAAGATCCTCCGCTACTGCCGCAAGGCGCCTCTTCGGAGTTAATGAATAAGCGCTTCGGTCTTACGCGTGAGGCTCTGGATGCCTTTGCTGTGCGTAGCCATCAGCGGGCCACTGAGGCCATACAGGCCGGCCGCTTCAATGATCAACTGGTGCGGCTTACCATGGACCCATTGGATCCGGACAGCCCCGTCGTTGCCGCCGACGAAGGCGTGCGTGCGGATCCCAACCCCGGGAAGATGGCTGCGCTCAAGCCCGTCTTTTCCGAAGACGGTGCTACCACTGCCGCCAACTCGTCGCAGATCAGCGACGGTGCCGCAGCACTGCTGATCGCCAGCCGTGCGTATGCCGAGCAGCACGGTCTGAAGCCCCGCGCGCGCTTTGTCAGTACCGCCGTGGCGGCTGCCGATCCGGTGATCCAGTTCACCGCCGTCCTCGACGCCACCCGCAAGGCGCTTCAGGAATCGGGCCTGACCCTCGACGACATTGATCTGTTCGAAGTCAACGAGGCGTTCGGCGGCGTTCCGCTCATGTTTCAGCAGGAATTCGGAATCCCAGACGAGCGCCTTAACGTCAATGGCGGCTCGGTAGCGATCGGCCATCCGCTAGGTTCCACCGGCGCGCGCATGCTCACCGACTTGCTATGCGAGCTCGAACGTCGAGGTGGCCGCTATGGCCTTCAGACCATCTGCGAGGCATCGGGTACGGCCAATACCACCATCATCGAACGACTGGGATGAGCGAGAAAGCTATGCACGAAGAGAGTGAAGTGCTCGTCAGCCGCGAAGGTGCCATCGTCACCTTGACCATCAACCGCCCACGCGCAAAAAACAGCCTGAACCGAGCCGTCTTCGATGGCTTACGTGCCCAACTGGCGCAACTACGTCACGACGATGCAGTGCGCGCAGTCATCGTGACCGGCACCGAGGGCGTGTTCTGCGCCGGCGCCGACATCACGGCCTTTGAAGCTATCCGCGCTGAATCGTTGTTGGGCGAACGTGCGGCGGCAGGTGGCGGCTTCTGGTCGGAATTGGGGAGCTTTCCCAAACCCGTAATTGCGGCAGTGGAAAGGCTAGCGCTGGGTGGCGGCATGGAACTGGCACTGGCCTGCGACATCGTGATTGCAGGCGAGTCGACCAAGTTCGGCTTGCCTGAAGTAAAGCTGGGCGCTATCCCCGGTGCCGGGGGCACACAGCACCTGATCCGAGCTATCGGCAAATCTAAGGCAATGGTGATGCTGTTGGCCGGCGACTTCATCGATGCTCGTAAGGCTTGCGATGCAGGCATCGTCGCCGAAGTGACGGCAGACGGTCAGGCTCTGGTGGCTGCCTTGGCGATGGCCGACCGGATTGCAGCAAATTCGCCGCTGGCGGTGGCGCTGGCGAAAGATGCAGCTCTGTGCAGCTTCGAGACCCCGCTCGCGAGCGGACTAGAGCACGAGAAGCGCAACTTCTTTGTCGCCATGCGTTCGGCCGACAACCATGAAGGGCAGGAGGCGTTCTTGAGCAAGCGCGCTCCGAAGTTCACTGGCCAGTAAGGGCCACCAATCCTCAATAAAGGAAAAGCCATGCAATTAAATTCCGACATCGCCGCGATCATTACTGGCGGGGCTTCTGGCCTAGGCGCCGCCACGGCCCGGCGCCTGGCCAGTCGTGGTGTCAAGGTCGCCATCTTCGACATGAATGAAGAAGCCGGCCAAACGCTGGCGCTTGAACTAGGCGGCGTCTACTGCAACGTGGATGTGACATCCGACGAGCAGGTGGACGAGGCCTTTGCCAAGGCCCGTGCTAGCGTTGGGCAGGAACGTATTCTGGTCAACTGCGCTGGTACTGCCGATGCAGTCAAGACTGCCAGCCGCGACAAGAACACAGGTGAAATCCGCCAGTGTGCGGCGGATCGCTTCAATCGCATTATTCAGATCAACCTGGTGGGCACCTTCCGCTGCATCGCCAAGTCGGTAGCAGGCATGTTGACGCTCGCACCGTTAGCCGATGGCGACCGCGGTATTGTCGTCAACACCGCTTCGGCAGCCGCACAGGACGGTCAGGTCGGCCAGGCTAGTTATGCTGCTAGCAAGGCTGCCATCGTGGGCATGGCATTGCCGATCTCGCGCGATCTCATGGACGAAGGAATTCGTGTCAATACGATCATGCCGGGCTTGTTCGGTACGCCGTTGCTGCAGGGGTTGCCAGACAACGTCAAGCAGGCCTTGGCGGCTACCGTGCCCTTTCCCAAGCGTTTGGGCGATCCCGATGAATTTGCGCAGGCCGTCGAGTTTCTTGCAACTTGCGGCTACATGAATGCCGAGGCCATCCGGGTGGATGGCGCTATCCGCATGGCACCGCGCTGAATGGTGCGCAGCTTCTTCAAGAGGCTGCGTTACCTAAGTGATGTCGCGGCGACAGCCGCGCCAAGAACTTCACACTGCACAAGCTGAATCAGCGGGTGAAGCAAATCGACGTGAGCATCGAATGGTACGAACGATAAGGGCGTGCCATCTGAGAACACGTCTAGTTAAAGCGATCGCCGGTTCTTGACATCGCTGCAAACCGTCTAAGTCATGAGCAACATGGAGGAAGACCATTGAAAAAATCTAGCAAAAATCTGCTGAATCGACGCGTTGTTGTATGTGCTGTATCCGCCACATTTGGGCTTACCGCGATGGCGTCAGCGTCAGCTGAAACTGAGGTAGAAGATCTTAAGCGTGAGTTGGCAGCACAACGCCAACTAATCGACAAATTGTTGGCGGGACAGGAATCCAAAAGCAGATTAACTCAAAAGTGGAGTCGCAGGTAGCTGCTGCTGGTAAGCCCTCGTCTATGGTGACGGCAAGCGGCGTTACTTTCGGATTCTACGGGATCGCTGATGTGAACGTCACAAGCATGAACAGTGGGTTCGGGAGCAAGGTTACGTACGGTTCAGGCGGCTTTTCATCGTCGCGTCTAGGCTTCACCATTAGTAAGCCAATCAATGACGACCTGAAGGCAGTTGCTCTGGGTGAAGCTGGACTTCTCTATGACACTGGGACTGCAGGCAATGCATCTGTGACGAATGGCATAAACAATACCTCTCCTTCGTCCGGTGGCCAGGCTGGCACTGGACCGCAGCTTTTCTCTCGTCAGATGTACGCAGGTCTCAGCGGAAACTTTGGTACAGCCACAATCGGCCGCCAATACACGGGGTCGTACCTTGCAGCTGTTGCAACCGGTGCGGCAAAGGGGGATGGCCTTTTCGGCTATTCGGGCTCCATTACGCCTCTAATTGGAGGCATGCCGACTCGCTTGAACAACTCGATTGTTTACATTACTCCGAAGGTCAAAGGTTTCTATGGATACTTCACCGGAACCTCGGGCAGCGAGAATAACGTCAATGCGCCGACTGCAGTGGGTACCGCTACCACGACAGACAAGGCGGGCAGGGGCTATGATCTGGGGATTTTTTACACAAATAACGCATTTAACGCAGCGCTGACCACTTGGAATCTGAATAACGCTTCATGGGCGAGCGCAGGCGAATCCGGTTTGGCAAACAAGACCGGGTGGCAATTTGCAGCCAACTATGACTTTGGTGTCATACGATTGTATGGAAACGTGGTTTCTGGAACGATCTCTGGCGGCAACTATGAAAATGTATCAAAAACACTCTCCAGCGCTCATGCGGGGAGTCTGAGCTTCCTCATCCCTTTCGGAAAGCACAACTTCTCAGCAACTTATACCAAGCTAGTCGACGAGTCTATTCTCAACAAGAGTGCGAATCTCGTTGGCGTGAGCTATTGGTACGACCTTCTCAAGGACGCAAAGCTGTATGTGTCATATGGGAAGATGCAGAACAACGCGAATGCAACGTATAGCCTCGCTGACGGCGGCAACTTAGTCGGAAATGTAACGAAGCCGGGCTTTGACCCCTCAGGAGTTGTTGCTGGCGTGAACTTCGCGTTCTAACAACCATTGAAAAATCGGCGCGCCACAGGGTATTAGCCAGTCAGCATGCTAATACCTGCGCCGATCGTGGCGACTCCGGTGGCGATGGCAGGTAACTGTGATAGTTGCGGCTAGTTTGTCTTCGAGATAATCAAGGAGATTAAATTGAAAGTTTTAGTCCCTGTGAAAAGGGTTGTGGATTACAACGTCAAAGTTCAGGTGAAAAGCGATGGCTCTGGTGTGAATCTAGCCAACGTAAAGATGTCCATGAATCCCTTCGACGAAATCGCCGTTGAGGAAGCGGTACGCCTGAAGGAAGCAGGCATAGCGACAGAAGTGATCGCTGTCTCCTGCGGCGTACCCTCCAGCCAGGAGACGCTGCGCACGGCGCTGGCAATCGGCGCCGACCGTGCGATTCTGGTCGAGTCCGATGCCGATCTGCAGCCGCTGGCCGTCGCCAAGCTGCTGAAGGCGCTCTGCGATAAAGAAGGTCCGCAACTGGTGATCTGCGGTAAGCAAGCGATCGACGACGATTCCAACCAGACCGGCCAGATGCTCGCCGCCTTGGCCGGCTGGCCGCAGGCGACATTCGCCTCCAAGGTCGTCATAGCCGACGGCAAGGCCACCGTAACCCGCGAAATCGACGGCGGCTTGGAAACCCTGGCGATCAGCCTGCCGGCTGTGGTCACCACCGATCTGCGCTTGAACGAGCCGCGCTACGCGACCCTACCCAACATTATGAAGGCCAAGAAGAAACCGTTCGACACTGTCAAGCCGGCCGACCTCGGCGTCGACGTGGGCCCGCGGCTGATCACGCTGAAGGTCGTCGAACCGGCCAAGCGCTTGGCCGGCGTCCTGGTCGCCGATGTCGCCGAACTGGTAAACAAACTTAAGACTGAAGCGAAGGTGATCTAAATGACTATCCTCGTCATCGCCGAACACGATCACGGCAGCCTCAAGGCCGCCACCCTCAACACCGTCGCTGCCGCGCAGAAGATCGGTGGCGAAATCCACCTGCTGGTCGCCGGAAGTGCCTGCTCGGCAGCCGCCCAGCAAGCCGCGACGCTGCAAGGCGTGGCTAAGGTCAAGGTGGTCGACGCCGGACACTACGTTGGCCAGACTGCTGAGAACCTCACTGCTCTGGTTGTCGACTTGGTGAAAAATGCGGCTACCGGCTACTGCCATGTGCTGGCCCCGGCCACCACCTTCGGCAAGAACCTGTTGCCGCGGGTAGCAGCGTTACTCGATGTCGCACAGATTTCCGAGATCGTCGGCGTCGAAGCGGCCGACACCTTCGTCCGGCCGATCTACGCTGGCAATGCGCTGGCTACGGTCCAGAGCATCGACCCTGTCAAGGTCATCACCGTGCGCACGACCGCCTTCGACGCGGTGGACGCCGGCAACAACGCCGAAATCGAGACGAACGTCGCAGCGGCCGACACTGCCCAGTGCGCGCTGATTAACCGTGAACTCACCAAGTCCGCCCGTCCCGAACTCGGCGCCGCCAAGATCATCGTTTCTGGCGGCCGCGGCCTGGGGAGTGGCGAGGCCTATCACCAGCTGTTGGATCCGCTTGCTGACAAGCTCGGGGCCGCGCTTGGCGCCAGCCGCGCCGCGGTCGATGCCGGCTTCGTGCCCAACGATTACCAGGTCGGCCAGACCGGCAAGGTTGTTGCGCCTCAGCTCTACATCGCGGTCGGTATTTCGGGCGCGATCCAGCACTTGGCAGGGATGAAGGATTCGAAGGTGATCGTCGCGATCAACAAGGATCCCGATGCGCCGATCTTCCAGGTTGCCGACTACGGCCTGGTCGGCGATCTATTTGAGGCAGTGCCGCAGCTGGCTGTGGCCCTATCGTGATTTTCTGTTCGTATGCGGGCCATAGTTGAGTTTGCTATGCGCCCCTGGACGTGATGTAGGGTTAAACAGGAAGACTTCCTCTCAAATTCTGCTGGTCAGTAAATCCGCAGATAAATCGAGGAAGATCAGATTGGGATTAAGGTTCGTCGATATTCACGAGGTTTAGAAATGATGATTAATACAATCAAAGATAAGGCTTTTGTTTCCCGGAAAACGATTCATGTGCGAGAGATAACTTGCGTAGCCTACCAGCGTACTGATGGCCTTATAGATATAGAGGGAACGCTGGTGGATACCAAGCCCGAAGGGATATTTCTTCAGGAGCGTGGTGGCATTGGACCTGATGAACCGGTACATGAAATGACGTTGAGATTAACTGTCGACCGGGGTTTGCAGATTCACGATGTCGTGGCGGAAACGGTTCATAGCCCATTTTCCATTTGCGGTGCAATCACTGAACACTACAAATTACTACTGATCGGCCAGCAGATAGGCCCAGGTTTCATTAAGAGCGCAAAACGTAATTTTCGCGGAACGTCAGGGTGTACTCACTTGACTGAATTGTTGCCGTCAATTTCAACCACCGCGTTTCAAGCACTCTGGGGCGAGCCTGCGAACGTTGATGGGAGTGAACTACGTGCAGATGAGAGCAGCAAATTGCCCTTCGATGGTTGTCATGCGTTGCGCTCAGACGGTGTTATTGTGAAAATGTATTATCCAGAAGCATATTCTAATGAACAGGCTGAATCACACGACCCCGCTTGATGGCGACTTCAATAGTGTCCAATACGCTTGATGGTGGGTACTGTGGGTACGTATACCCCTTGGTCAGGATTGCCAGGTGCTTACTGTGACAACTGTGACGCTGCACTGAGTCTGAACGGAGCGAAATTAAGAAGTCTGCACCGAGCGATGACTCGGGGAACGTCTGCGGGAAGTAGACCTGTGCGGTAATCAACCAAATAGAGTGACCAGCATGGTATTGAAAACCAGTAAGCCAGATCGTCCAGAACTAGCCATCGGACGGGTCTTGCCGAGATGTGCCAAAGGGTCTCATTAGCCCCAAGCCATTGAAGAATTTCGATCTCCCTGCACCGATTGTGATCATCGGGATCACGGGAGATGAATGGGGTGACGCCAATAATGCGTTCCGCGAGGTCTTCACCGCCACCGGCAGTGACCAAATAACGCAACTCGGCGAGATTCCGCGTTGTGCGCCATGAACTGGAAATAACAACCTTCACGTTGGGGCATGCGCGCAAAATCTGCCACAGTAGCGGGGTGGCACTAAACAACTCTTCCGGACGTGGTTGTAACGGGTGTAACTGACACATTGCATACTGATCCAGACTCGCGGCTCAAAGACAGCTTTTCGAACAACGGTCGCTCGAAAGTTACTCACGATAACTGACGTTATCGTGAAAAACAGCCAGAGATGTTGGGCATCAGCCAATACAGTTTTGGGAGTGTCCGGGCTTCTGTGTAAACCAGCCGTTGCTCGCCTCAGTGGTGACCGGCGGCTAAGGCCGAGAAGCACGAATTGGTTCTCCGGCAGCTTTCAGAGCGGACCAGCCATTTGAGCGGCCGCTTGCCCGCTAACGCAAACTACTGCTTCTGGCCGGGGACTGCCTTCGGGGGCGCTCACCTGATAGCTGACGTTGGGTGAACTGCTCGCCCGCAATGGCCGCTTATGGGAGGCATGGCTGAACTGGTGCTCCCGGCCAATTGCTACCGGTCGTAACTTCTACTCATCCGTCCAGGCACTCTACGGAAGTTGCGCATTTTATTTTCCGTATAGTGTATTGATACTATATTAGCGAAAGTTCCTTGCGCAGAGCTATTTTGGGATACTCGTCGAGTGTTACGCTCCGTATACTGGGGGACTTCCTTTTCGCGCCCCAGCGGGCCCGCTCGCCGGTGAAGTCCCTCTCCGGCGGCGAGCGCAACCGCCTGCTGCTGGCCCGCCTCTTCGCCCGCCCCGCCAACGTGCTGGTGCTGGACGAGCCCACCAACGACCTGGACATCGAAACCCTGGAGCTGCTGGAGCAGCTGCTGCAGGACTACCCGGGCACCCTGTTCCTGGTCAGCCACGACCGGGCCTTCCTCGACAATGTGGTGACCCAGACCATCGCCGCCGAAGGCGACGGGGTGTGGCATGAATACGCCGGCGGCTACAGCGACTGGTTTGCCTACCAGCAGAGGCGCCAGGCGGAGGAAAGCCAGGCGGCCAAGGCCCAGGCCAGAGAAGAGAAGGCGGCGGCGCCGAAGGAGGACAAGGCCGCCAAAGCCAAGCCGGTGAAGCTCAGCTACAAGGAAAACAAGGAGCTGGAAGCCCTGCCCGACCGCATTGCCGCCCTGGAGGCGGAGCAGGCCGGCCTCAGCCAGCGCCTGGAAGACCCGGGGCTGTACCAGCGGGACCCCCAGGAAGCCCAACGCTGCTCCGCCAGACTGGGGGAGATCGACGAGGAACTGCTGCTCCTGCTGGAACGCTGGGAAGAGCTGGAAGCCAAGAGCAAGGGCTGATCAGGCCTGCTGGCCGGCGGCGCTGGCCTCTGCCGCCGGAGCGGCCTCCTCCCCGGCGGCGCTGGCTGCCGGCTGGTGGATGGGCAGGAAGACCTGGAACAGGGTGCCCGCCCGCTCCTGGCTGTCCACCTCGATGCGGCCGTGGTGCTTCTGCACGATGCCGTAGGAGAGGGAGAGGCCCAGACCCGTGCCCTTGCCCACCGGCTTGGTGGTGAAGAAGGGGTCGAAGATGCGCTTCAGGTTTTCCGGCGGGATGCCGGCGCCGGTGTCGGCGATGCTGATGCAGACCTCCCCGCTTTCCGGCAGGTGGCGCGTGGCCACGTTGATGACGCCCTTGTCCTTGATGGCGTGGGCCGCATTCACCAGCAGGTTGAGGAAGACCTGGTTGAGCTGGTTCTGGTTGGCCTCGATCAAGGGCAGTTCCCCCAGCTCGGTGATGACCTCGGCCTTGTACTTCAGCTCGTTGTTGACGATGTTGAGGGTGGAGACGATGCCCGGGTTGAGGTCGATCCAGGCGAACTTGCCTTCGTCCGGGTGGGAGAAGTCCCGCAGGTCCTGCACGATCTTGCGCACCCGGCTGACCCCGTCCCGGGATTCGCTGAGCAGCTTGGGCACGTCTTCCCGCAGGAATTCCAGGTCGTAGCGCTCGCAGCTTTCCCGGATCTTGCGCCCCAGGGGCGAATCGTCGGGCAGGCCGGCGGCCACTTCCTCCAGCAGGTCGGTGAGGGCGAAGAGGTCCTCCACGTAGCCGGCCAGGGTGTTGATGTTGGACTGCACGAAGCCCACCGGGTTGTTGATCTCGTGGGCCACCCCCGCCGCCAGCTGGCCGATGGAGGCCATCTTTTCCGAATACAGGAGCTGCCGCTTGGCATCCTCGAGCCGGGTGATGAGGGCCGCCTGCTCGCCCTTTTCCCGCTGCAGGGCCTCTTCCGTCTCGGTGCGCTCGGCCAGTTCCCGGCGCAGGTCGTCGTTGCGCCGGTTGAGTTCTTCCGAAGTGAGGTTGAGGGCCTGTTCCCGCAGCAGCAGGTCCCGGTCCAGCTGCTCGTAGGATTCGCCGATGGCGTTGAACAGGTGCTCCCAGGCCGCATCGCCCGGGGGCGGCAGGAGCGTGTCCGGGTGTTCGCCCAGGTGGCGGCGAATCTGGCGTTCGAGCAGGGGGTGCATGGCGGCGGCCCCTTCAATCGTCGAGATGGATGGCCCCGTCGGGGCCCCAGTTGACCCGGGTGATGCCCGGTTCCTCCGCCTCCAGGCGGCGCCGTTCGATTTCCTCCGGGCTCAGCTGGCCCAGCTGCCGCTGCCGTTCCAGGGCCAGCTGGCGGTCCGCCTCCTGGCGGCCGAATTCCGCATAGGCGCCCTGCAGCACGCTGCATACTTCCTCGTCGTCCCAGGGCTTGATCAGGTAGCGGTGCAGGCCCACGGCATTCACCGCGCTCACCAGCACGTCGAAGTCGGCGGCGCCGGAGAGCATGAGGCGCAGGGCATGGGGCTGGATTTCGGCGAATTCCTTGAGGAAGGCGATGCCGTCCATCTCGGCCATGCGGTAGTCGCTCACCACCAGGGCGAAGGGCACTTCCCAGGCCCGCGCCAGGGCGGCCCGGGGGGAGGTGAAGGTTTCCACTTCGGGGCCGGCCGGCAGTTGGCGGTGCAGCAGACGGGCCAGGGCCGACAGGACGGCGGGCTCGTCGTCCACGAGCAGGATGCGGGGTGGGCGGTTATTCATGATCGACGATCTTCGGTGGATGGATGTGGAGGGTGATGCGGCCGCCGAATTCGCTCTTCTCGTATTCGCGAATCTGCCGGATCAGGTTTTCATCCAGGACATAGTCGGCGGCCAGCAGCAGGATGCCGTCGCGGCTGAGGAAATCCCGGGCCAGGACCATGCCCGGCTCCAGTTCGGCGGGCAGCAGGGGCAGGCCCACCGGCGGCGGCTCCTTGATGCCGCCGCAGACCACCAGGAAGGCATCCACCACCGCCGGGTCGTAACGCCGGCCCCGGCTTTTGTCGATGAACTCCAGGGCGGCCTGCTCGTTCAGCTTCTTGCCGTTGAGGGTGCCCTGGATGAGGCCGTCGTAGTCGTTGGCCACGGCCAGGATGCGGGCCCCCAGGGGAATGGCCCCTTCCATTTCGCCGGCGGGGTAGCCCTGGCCGTCCACCCGTTCGTGGTGGCTGCGGATCAGGCGGGCGGCGCCCCGCAGGTCCTCCAGGGCCATCAGGGCCTGTTCGCCCTTGAGCGGATGCTTGCGCCACAGGCCCCGCTCCTCCGGGGTCATCTGCAGTTCGTTCTTGGCCAGCAGGTGGTCGGGCAGGCCGATCTTGCCGATGTCGTGCAGCAGGCCGGCGAGGAACACGTCCTGGCTGTCCCGGGGCGACAGGTTCATCTGCTTGGCGGTCTTGCGCGAGAGGTCCGCCACCCGGCGGGAGTGGCCGGCCATGCGGCCTTCCCGCAGTTCGATGAGGTTGGCGAAGACCCGGATCGAGGTCATGAAGCTGGTCTTCAGCTTCTCGTTGGCCAGGGCCAGTTCCTGGGTACGGGCCTGGACCTTCTCCTCCAGGCTGGCGTTGAGGCTTTTCAGCTCCTCGTTCTGCCGCCGGGTCAGTTCTTCCAGGCGGGCCTTTTCCCGCTCCAGGGCCTTGCGCTCCAGCACGTCCTTCACCGTCAGCATGACTTCGCTGTCGTTCCAGGGCTTGGCGATGTAGCGGTAGATCTCGCCCTGGTTGATGGCGGCCACGGTGGATTCGATGTCGGCGTAGCCGGTGAGCAGGATGCGCGCCGCCTTGGGCCAGCGGGCCCTGACCTGGGCGAGGAAGCGGGCGCCGTCCATCTCCGGCATGCGCATGTCGGAGATGACCACGTCCACCTCGCCGTTTTCCGCTTCCAGCAGTTGCAGGCCCTCGGCGCCGCTGTTGCCGAGCAGGACCTTGTAGCCGGCGGGGCGGAACAGGCGGCGCAGGGCGGCGAGGATGTTGGCCTCGTCGTCCACGCACAGGATGGTGGCGGGGGGGACGGGCAGGTTGCCGTCGCTCATGGGGTTGCTCCCTCTTTTGGCTGGCTGACCGGCAGGACGATGCGGAAGGTGGTGCCCTTACCCAGCTCGCTGCTGACGGTGATCTGGCCGTGGTGCTTCTGCACGATGCCGTAGGACAAGGATAAGCCAAGCCCGGTGCCTTTGCCCACGGGCTTGGTGGTGAAGAAGGGGTCGAACAGGCGGTGCATGTTTTCGGGGGAGATGCCGCTGCCGTTGTCCTCCACTTCCAGCCATACCTGGTGCGCCGGCTCGTCGTGGCCGCTGCGCAGGGTGATGCGGCCCATCTGGCCCTCGGGCATGGCGTGGGCCGAGTTCACCAGCAGGTTGAGGAAGACCTGGTTGAGCTGGGAGGGCAGGCATTCCACCTCCGGCAGTTGGCCGTATTCCCGGACCACCTCGGCCCGGTACTTGATCTCGTTGTTGACGATGTTGAGGGTGGAATCCAGGCCCTGGTGCAGGTCGGCCCACTGCCAGTCCTGGGAGGCGTCGAGACGGGAGAAGTCCTTCAGGTCGGCGACGATCTTGCGCACCCGGTCGATGCCGTCCCGGGACTGGGTCACCAGGCTGGGCAAATCCTCCAGCAGGAAGTCGAAGTCCAGGTCCTGCTTGACCCGGGCCACGGCCTGGGCTGCCGGGTGCTCGGACGGCAGCTGGGCCACCGCCGTCGCCAGGGAATCGAGCACCGTCTGCATGTCCTCCAGGTAGCGGCCCAGGGTGGACAGGTTGGATTGCACGTAGCCGATGGGATTGTTGATCTCGTGGGCGACGCCGGCGGCCAGCTGGCCGATGGAGGCCATCTTCTCCGACTGCACCAGCTGCTCCTGGGCTTCCTGCAGGCGCTTGTTCACCTCCAGCAGTTCGGCGTTGCGCTGGCGCAGCTCGTTCTCCGAAGCTTCCCGCCGCCGCACGTCCTCCTCCAGGGCCTGCTTGGCCAGGGAGAGTTGGGCGGTGCGCCGCTCCACCAGGATCTCCAGCTTGGTGTGGGCATTGCGCAGGGCCTCCTCGGCCTCCTTGCGCTCGGTCACGTCCACCAGGGTCTCGATGGCGCCGATGATGCGGCCCTGGGCATCCTTGAGGGGGGCGGCGGTGAAGAACAGCCAGCGGCCCCGGTCGCCGAAATTGGGGAAGAAGGATTCCACCTCGTAGGCCCCGGGAATGATGGGGGAGCGGCGGAAGGTGTCGCCGTAGAGGCCGGTGATGCGGCTGTCGGCGGTGCCGTCCACCACCAGTTCGGCCAGCACCGGCCGCTCTTCGGCATAGAAGCCGGACCAGGCCCGGGTGCTGCCGATGATCTTCTCCCCGGGCATGCCGGTGACCAGGGCGCAGGCCGCGTTCCAGTGGGTCACCCGGTGCTCCGCGTCGATGACGAAGGTGGGCACCGGGTCGCCGTCGATGATCTGCTGCAGCATCTGCTGGGTGCTGCGCTGGGCCGCCTCGGCCCGCTTGCGTTCGGTGATGTCGATGGCCGTGCCGAGACCGGCGTAGCCGCCCTCGTATTCGATGCGGGCGGCGGTGATCTCCATCCAGATGGTCTTGCCCGCCTTGGTGACGAAAGGGGCCTCGTAGGTGGCCGGCATGGCCTCGCCGCGCAGCCGGGCGGCGGCCCGCTCCTGCAGGAGGTCGCGCACCGAGGGATGGGCCAGGTCGAAGAAGCTCATCTGCAGCAGCTCGGCCCGGCTGTAGCCGGTCAGGCGCTCCATGGCCCGGTTCACGTAGAGCATGGGGCCGCCCTTGTAGAGGATCACGGCGGCGCTGATGGTTTCGGTGAGGCCGCGGAAGCGGGCCTCGCTGCTGCGCAGCTGCTGCTCGGCCTCGACGATGCGGGTGATGTCCGAACCCAGGCCGACGTAGCGGCGGGGCAGGTTGCCCTCTGCCGGCAGGGGCACCACGGTCAGCTCGATCCAGTATTCGGAGCCGTCCTTGCGCCGGTTGGACATTTCGCCGCGCCATTCGAAGCCGGCCCGCACCGTCTGCCACAGCTCGGCGAAGAACTCGGGCGGATGGCGGCCGGTGGCCAGCACGCTGTAGTTGTGCTGCAGCAGCTCATCCGGCCGGTAGCCGCAGGCTTCGCACATGCGCTCGTTCACGTAGAGGATGGCGCCCTGGTCGTCGGCCACGCTCACCTGCAGGTGGCGCAGCAGCACTTCCCCGTGCAGCAGCTCGGGCAGGCCGGGGGGGATCGGACCGGGATCAGGCAAGGAGGGCATGGAGGGTATCCTCGAACTCGTTGGCGATCTGGTCCAGGGTCGGCGCCAGCCGGGCCCAGTCGATGTTGAGCCGGTTCCAGGCCGTGTCGGAAAGGGGCGGCACCGGTTCTTCCAGGGGGGTGGAAAATTCCAGGCCGTGGGCCAGGACGTTGGCGACGTGGGTCAGGTCCACCAGGGAGTCGGCCCGGGCCTCGTCGGGCTGATGATGCAGGGCGATGGCTTCCCTCATGCTCTGGGGCAGGCCCCAGCGGGTGGCCAGCATGGCGCCGGCCTCGGCATGGGTGAGGCCCAGGTATTCCAGCTCGGCGGCCACCAGGGGCAGTTCGTGGCCCTGGCTGCGGGTCAGGACGGCGGCGTAGTGACGGGGGAAGGCGACGCACAGCACCAGCTGGCCGATGTCGTGCAGCAGGCCGGCGGTGAAGGCGGCCTCGGCGTTGCGGCCGCTGAGCATGGCCAGGTGCCGGGCCGCCACGGCGGTGCCGACGCTATGGCGCCAGAAGGTGCGGGGCGAGAAGTTGCGGCCCGGCTTGAGGCTGGCGAGGGCCTGCACGGCGGCGGCGGAAATGACCAGGGAACGCACGGCGCGAAAGCCGAGCACGACGATGGCCTCCTGGATCGAGCCGACCATGCCCGGCATGCCGTAGAAGGGCGAGTTGGCCACCCGCAGGGCCCGGGCCGCCAGGACCTGGTCGGCGGCGATGCGCCGGGCCAGGGGGGCCACGTCCAGCTCCTCGATGGCGTCGCCGCTGAGCAGCTCGGCCGCCACGCTGGGCAGGCTGGGCAGGGCGGCGATGCGGGCGGCGACGGTGTCCCGGTCCGGCGGCGGAGGGCAGGCCTGGGGCGACATCTCAGGGCATCTCCAGTTGCCGCCGCAGCAGGACCTGGAACAGGGCCCGGCTGGCCTGACCGTGTCCGGCGTGGGCAAAACGCCGCTCCATGCGCAGGCGGGCCTCCCCTTCGCGGCGGGCCATTTCCTCCGGGGTGGGCGGCGGCGGGGGCGGCGGCACCGGTACCGTGGCGATGCCCTGGCGGGCCAGCTGCTGCAGGCGGTGGGCATCGAGCCGGGAGCCGGCGGTGAGCAGCAACTGGCCTTCCCCGTCGGCCAGGTCGGCGGCCAGGGGGGTGCCGGGGATCACCTCGGCCAGGGGCAGCCAGAGCGGTTCCTGGTTCATGACGGACTCGTCGGCATCAGGGTGATGGCCAGGCCCCGGCCGGCGGAGGCGAGGCCGAGGGAATGGCTGCGGGCCAGGAAGGTGCGCTCGCGCAGCTGCAGGGGCGTTTCCTTGACGCCCTGGCGCAGCAGCAGGTCGCAGGTGGCCGGGGGCAGGACGGAGTCCAGGGGCTCGCCCAGCAGCCCGCCCTGGGAACCGAGGAGATTTTCGGCCTGGCCGTTCATGGTGACGATGATGCCTTCGTCGTCCACCCCGAGCAGGGGCCAGGGCAGGATTTCCAGCACTTCGTGCAGCACGTCCAGGGCCGTCTCGTTGCGGTTGATGCGCTGCTCCCGCTCTTCCAGCAGCTGCTGCAGGCGGCCGTTGGCGCTTTCGAGTTCCCGGTTGGCCAGCTGCACGGCGCTGGAGAGGCGCCGGTTCTCGTCCGCCAGTTCCTTCTGGTGGAAGGCCTCGGCGATGTGCTCCTTGAGTTGCTCGTCGTCCCAGGGCTTGGTCAGGAACTTGTAGATGGCGCCCTCGTTGATGGCGCTGGTGACGGACTGCAGCTCGGTATAGCCGGAGAGGACGATGCGGATGCTTTCCGGATGCAGCACCTTGGCCCGGCGCAGGAATTCCACCCCGGTCATGCCGGGCATGCGCTGGTCGGAAATGATGACGTCCACCGGGTGTTCGGCCAGGAGCTTGAGGCCTTCCTCGCCGCCGTTGGCGATCCGGATGTCGTAGCCTTCCTTGCGCAGCAGGCGCTTCATGGCGGAGAGGATGTTTTCCTCGTCGTCCACCAGGAGCAGGGTGCGCTTTCTTTCCCGGGGATGGATCAGATCCTCGGGGATGGTCTTGCCGTTTTCCAGCATGATTTCCATCTCCTCCGCCGGAACCGGCCGGCTGAAATAATACCCCTGGATTTCGTCGCAGCGGTTGGCGATGAGCAGGGCGAGCTGGGCCTCCGTTTCCACCCCCTCGGCGATGACCTTCATCTGCAGGGCATGAGCCATGGTGATGACGGCCCGGGTGATGGAGACGTCGTTGGGGTCGGCGACGATGTCCTGGACGAAGGAGCGGTCCACCTTCACTGCATCCAGGGGGAAGCGCTTCAGGTAGGAGAGGCTGGAATAGCCGGTGCCGAAGTCGTCTACCGACAGGCGCACGCCCAGGGCCCGCAGTTCGCCGAGGGTGGCGATGGTCTCCTCCACGTCCTCCATCAGCATGGATTCGGTCAGTTCCAGTTCCAGCCAGCGGGCGGCCAGCCCGGTTTCCTCCAGGACCTGGCGCACCTGCTGCACCAGGTTGCCCTCCCGCAGCTGCCGGGCCGAGAGATTGACGGCCACGGAGAACGGGCCCAGGCCCCGGGTATGCCAGCGACTGGCCTGGAGGCAGGCCTGGTGCATGACCCAGCGGCCCACGGCCACCACCTGGCCGCTTTCCTCCATGGCCTGGATGAATTCGGCGGGGGAAATGAGGCCGTGCTGGGGATGCTGCCAGCGGATCAGGGCTTCGGCGCCGATGATGGTGCCGTTGTTGCAGCTCACCTTGGGCTGGTAATGCAGGACGAACTGGTTTTCCTGCACCGCCAGGCGCAGGGCCTGTTCCGTCTGCTGGCGGCTGCGCAGGCGTTCGTTGGCGGCAGCCTCGAAGAAGCGGAAAGTGCCGCCACCGTGCTGCTTGGCATCGTGCAGGGCGGTCTCGGCCCGGTACAGCAGCTGGTCGGCGGAAGTGCCGTCGGAGGGATAGAGGGCGATGCCCAGGCTGGCACCCAGATAGACGTCGCTGCCCTCCACCTCGAGGGAGGTGGCGGTGAGGTCGATCAGGCGGCGGGCGGCCTGGGAGATGTCGAGGCCGCCCTCATCCGTCAGCAGCAGGCCGAACAGGTCGCCTCCCAGGCGGCCCAGCAGGTCGCCGCCACGTAGGTCCCGGCGCAGGCGCTGGGCCAGTTGGGCCAGGGCGGCGTCGCCGATGCGGTAGCCCAGGTTTTCATTGACGCTCTGGAAACCGTCCAGGCCCAGACAGAGCAGGGCGGCCTGGCTCTGCCGGCGCTCGGCGTGGCGCAGGGCTTCCACCAGCTGTTCGCGGAACTGGTTGCGGTTGGGCAGGCCGGTGAGGCCGTCGAAATGGGTCAGGTGGTGGGCCCGGGCCTCGGCCGCCAGGACGTCGGAAACGTCGAAGGCGATGCCGCCGATGGTGTGGGGCCGGGGACCGTCGCCGATGGCAAAGCTCTTCATGTGCAGCCAGCGCACCTCCTCCCGCTCGGTGAGAATGCGGAAGCGGATGTCCAGGCCGCCGTGGGGGCGGCGCCGGATGGCGTCCCGCAGGCGCTGCTGCTCCTCCGGATGGACCTGGTGAAGCCAGTCGTGGCGGTCCTGGTAGAGGCTTTCCCGGCTGGCGCCCCACACCTTCTCGTAGGCCGGGTTGGCGTAGATCACCCGGCGCGAGGCCACGTCCACCAGCCACAGACTTTCCGGCAGGAACTCTGCCATCTGGGCGATGCGCTCTGCCACGGCGTCGCTGGGGCCGGTGCAGGGGACGTGGGTGAAAGGGGGCATGGGGCGGCCTGGGAGGATTTTCTGGTGTATTTGTAGCAAATATCCCTGCTGGCATACACCTAGGTCAAACCCCAGTCGCTGCACCCCCGGGGGCTGGCCGCCGCTGGCGGGGCGGGCCGGCTGGCCGCAAGCGGCGCCCCTGCTCAGGCTTCGCCCAGGGCCTTCATCTCGGCGTAGAGGTCGGCCTTGCCTTCGAAGCCGATGCCCGGCAGTTCCGGCAGGGTGACGATGCTGTCCTTGACCTGCACGCCATCGGGGAAACCGCCGAAGGGCTGGAACAGGTCCGGGTAGGATTCGTTGCCGCCCAGCCCCAGGCCCGCGGCGATGGCCAGGGACATCTGGTGGCCGCCGTGGGGAATGCAGCGGGAGGGGCTCCAGCCGTGCTCCTTGAGCATGTCCAAAGTGCGCAGGTATTCCACCAGGCCGTAGGAGAGGGCGCAGTCGAACTGCAGCCAGTCCCGGTCGGCCCGCATGCCGCCGTAGCGGATCAGGTTGCGGGCGTCCTGCATCGAAAAGAGGTTCTCGCCGGTGGCCATGGGGCCATCGTAATGCTCGGCCAGTTCGGCCTGCAGGGCGTAGTCCAGGGGGTCGCCGGCCTCCTCGTACCAGAACAGGTCGTACTGGGAGAGGGCCTTGGCGTAGTCGATGGCGGTGGGCAGGTCGAAGCGGCCGTTGGCGTCCACCGCCAGCTTGCAGCCGGCAGGCAGGATGGAGAGCACGGCCTCGATGCGCTTCAGATCGTCGGCCAGGGTGCCGCCGCCGATCTTCTTCTTCACCACCTTGTAGCCCCGGTCCAGGTAGCCCTGCATTTCGTTCTTCAGGGCCTGCAGGTCCTGGCCCGGCCAGTAGTAACCGCCGGCGGCGTAGACGAACACCTCCCGCTTCGGGGTGCCGTTGCCATAGCGTTCGGCCAGCAGCTGGTAGAGGGGCTTGCCTTCGATCTTGGCCACCGCGTCCCAGATGGCCATGTCCACCGTGCCCACGGCGACGGAGCGCTCGCCATGGCCGCCGGGCTTCTCGTTGTTCATCATGCAGGCCCATACCTTGTGGGGGTCCAGGTTGTTGCCGGACTCGTCGAGCAGGGAATCGGGGGCGGCTTCCAGGATGCGGGGACGGAAGCGTTCCCGGATCAGGCTGCCCTGGCCGTAGCGGCCGTTGGAATTGAAGCCGTAGCCCACCACCGGCTTGCCGTCGCGGATGACGTCGGTGACCACCGCCACCAGGGACAGGGTCATCTTGGAGAAGTCGATGTAGGCGTTGCGGATGGGGGAGGAGATGGGCCGGGTCACTTCCCGGATGTCGACGATGCGCATGGGGTTTTCCTTCTCGGAACAGTTGGCAGGAGCCGGCGGGGCGGCGAACGAGACGAAGGTTAGTCCCTCTTGCGTGGTTTATAGTTAAGCCAAATTCACAACATTGATGAACGAAAGTTATCAATGAGAGGTGCCCCATGAATACCGCTTCCGAACTGGAGTTTTTCGTCCTCCTGGCCCGCCAGGGCAGCCTGGCCGCCGCCGCCCGGGAACTCCACCTCACCGCCCCAGCCCTGAGCAAGCGCCTGGCCCAGCTGGAAGCCCGCCTCGGCGTACGGCTGGTGCAGCGCACCACCCGGCGCATGAGCCTGACCGCCGAAGGGGAGGTGTTCCTGGCCCGGGCCCGGACCATCCTGGAAGACATCCGGGAGCTGGAGAACGAGGTGGCCGGCAGCAAGGCGGCGCCCCGGGGGCGGCTGCGCATCAACGCCACCCTGGGCTTCGGGCGCAGCCACATCGCCCCCCTGGTGAGCGAGTTCGTGCGCCAGCACCCGGCGGTGGAAGTGCAGCTGCAACTCACCGACCGGCCCCTCAACCTGGCGGAGCAGGGCTTCGACCTGGGCCTGCGCTTCGGCGAGCCGCCGGACGCCCGCCTGGCGGCGCGCAAGATCATGTCCAACCGCCGCTTCGTCTGCGCCTCGCCCCGCTACCTGGAGGCCCACGGCGAACCAAAAACGCCAGAGGAGCTGGCCCGCCACGCCTGCATCATCCACCGCCAGAACGACGAGGATTACCACCTGTGGCGTTTCACCAAGGGCAAGGACAGCGTGGCGGTGAAGGTGCGGGGTGGCCTCTCCAGCAACGACGGCGACGTGGTGCAGCAATGGGCCCTGGAAGGCCAGGGCCTGGTGGTGCGCTCCGAATGGGATGCGGCCAAGTACCTGGAGAGCGGCCGCCTGCGGGCGGTGCTGGCCGAGTGGTCCCTGCCGCCGGCGGACCTCTACGCCATCTACCCGCCCCGCCTCAATCTCTCGGCCCGGCTGCGGGCCTTCCTGGATTTTCTGGCGGCCCGCTTCAATCCCTGATGGCCACCCGGCCTGGTGCGCCGGCCCTGGCCGGGCGCGGGCGGCTTACAGTACCGCTAGCAGATTGAGCCCCAGGGCCAGGGCCCCGGGCAGGGCCTGGACGAAGAGGATGCGGCGGCTGGCGGTGGCGGCGCCGAAGATGCCGGCCACCACCACGCAACCGAGGAAGAAGCAGCGGATAGAGAAGGCGGCCTCGCCCGGCAGCAGCCCCCACAGCAGGCCCGCGGCCAGGAAGCCGTTGTAGAGGCCCTGGTTGGCGGCCAGGACCCGGGTGGCGGCGGCGAACTCCGGTGTCAGGCCGAAGGCCTTGCGGCCCTTCGGGGTGTTCCAGCAGAACATTTCCAGCACCAGGATGTAGGCGTGGAGCAGGGCCACCAGCAGGGTGGCGACAGTGGCAGCGGTGGTGAGGACGGTCATGTTGTCTCCTTGGGGGATGGGCGGTGCCCGGTTTTTTTATAGTTGTTGCCAGACCCAGGGCAGGGCGCCCAGGGCGGCGAAAAAGACGGCCAGGTGGAAGAGGGCCCACAGGCCGTAGCGCCGGGCCAGCTTTTCCGGCGCCAGGTTGGCGATGAGGTAGAGCCGGCCGCCATCGGGGCGGCCCATGAGGTGGATGTCGGGAACGGCCCGGGCCTGGCGGTGCAGCTGTGCCACCTCGCGCCGGGCGGCCTGGCGGGCCAGCCGCCATTCCTCCATGTCCAGCTCACCGTCGCCGTTGAGGTCGAAGCGCCGGTGCAGTTCCTCCGGGTTGCGCTTCCACTCGGCCAGTACCTGCTTCAGGTCCTCCGCCGGGTCCAGCAGGGCGTCGCCGCCGCCCCGGGTATGGAAGCCGCCCAGGACATAGATGTCGTCGCCGTCCCGCAGGGTCCATTCGGTATGGCGGTAGTCGCCCTCGCTCCACTGCTGCTTGTGCCGGGTGTGGATTTCGGCACCGGCCGGGTCCACGGCGCAGAGGCCGCTGCCGTCGTCGAGGACGAAGGAAGCCTCGCTTTCGTCCCGGTTGATGACCTTCCACTGGTTTTCCGAATCCTTCTGCTCCGTGGTGTTGCGATACCACAGGCAGCGGCCGCCGCTGAGAGGCGAGACCAGGGGCAGACCGGCCATGGGGCGGCCGTTGCCCTGCAGTTCGACGTAGCCCTGGGCGGCGGAAGCGATGCGGGAGGTGGGGGTGTCGGCGATGGCCCGGCGCCGCTTGAGGGCGCCGCTCCAGGCCCACAGGCTGAGCAGGGCCATCAGCCCGAGGCAGACGCTCCAGCCCAGGGGCGATTCGGTCTGGGCCCCGATCACCAGCAGGGCCAGCTGGGCGCCCGAGGTGATCCACTGGCCCGTCTGCCAGTGGAGCTTGAAGTGGCGGGGGATCAACTGAAGAGCTGCTTGATGTCCACGTCCGCCTTTTCGGCGGCGGCAAATTCCAGCAGGGGCTGGGGATCGAAGCGGAAGAGGCGGGCGATGATGGCGTCGGGGAACTGGTCCACCCGCACGTTGTTGATGTTCACTGCCTCGTTGTACAGCTCGCGGCGGTCGGCGATGGAATTTTCCAGAGCGGTGATGCGCTGCTGCAGCTGCATGAAGTGCTCGTTGGCCTTGAGTTCGGGATAGGCCTCGGCGACGGCGAAGAGCCGGCCAAGACCCAGGCGCAGCGCGCCTTCCGCCTCGCCCAGGGCGCCCACGTCCTGGGCCTGACGGGCGTTTTGCACCTGGCTGCGGGCCTCGATCACCCGCTGCAGGGTGCTCTGTTCGAACTCCTTATACTGCTTGCACACCTCCACCAGCTTGGGCAGTTCGTCGTGGCGCTGCTTGAGCAGCACGTCGATATTGGCCCAGGCCTTGGCGACGCCGTGCTTGAGACCCACCAGTCCGTTGTAGAGGGTGATGCCGTAGATCAGGGCCACCACCACCAGGCCGAGGAAAATCATGCCGCCTACACTCATTGTCAGCGCTCCCTGTTGATTGACGTGGGAATAATACCGGCTTTGAACTGTGCCGTCCCCGGCCTGCCTATAATGGCGGACCCCATGCTGCAGAGAACAAACAACATGTCCCCATCGAGCCCGTCCGCCTGGCGCACGCCGACCCTGATCCTGGTCTGCGGCTGCATCATCCTCACCCTCTCCATGGGCATCCGCCACACCGGCGGCCTCTTCCTGCAGCCCATGACCGGCGCCCTGGGCTGGAACCGGGAAGTCTTCTCCTTCGCCTTCGCCATCCAGAACCTGGTGTGGGGCCTGGGCTCGCCCTTTGCCGGCGCCTTCGCCGACCGCTACGGGGCCGGCCGGGTGATCGTCGCCTCGGCCCTGCTCTATGCCGTCGGCCTCGCCCTGATGGCCGTTTCCAGCACCGGCCTGGCTCTCGATCTGTCCGCCGGAGTGCTGGTGGGCCTGGGGCTGTCGGGCACCACCTTCGCCGTCATCATGGGTGTCATCGGCCGCCACACGACGCCGGAAAAGCGCAGCCTGGCCTTGGGCATCGCCAGCGCCGGCGGCTCCTTCGGCCAGTTCGCCGTGCTGCCCATCGGCCAGGCCCTGATCAGCAGCTTCGGCTGGCAGGCCGCCCTGTTCCTCCTGGCCTGCGGCGTCGGCCTCATCGCGCCCCTGGCCTATGCCATGGCCGACGGCCACAAGCATGCGAGCGGCGCTGGCCAGTCCGCCGGGGCCGCCCTGGTGGAGGCGGGCGGGCAGCGGAGTTTCCACTACCTGTTCTGGAGCTACTTCGTGTGCGGCTTCCAGACCGCCTTCATCATGCTGCACCTGCCGTCCTTCGCCGTGGATTCGGGCTTCTCCGCCAATGTCGGCATGACCGGCATCGCCCTCATCGGCCTCTTCAACATCTTTGGCTCCTTCCTCTTCGGCTGGGCCGGCGGCAAGGGCAGCAAGAAGAACCTGCTGATGCTGATCTACGGCGCCCGGGTGGTGGTCATCGGCGCCTTCATGCTGGCCCCCCTGTCGGTGGCCAGCATCTGGATCTTCTCCGCCTGCATGGGCCTGCTGTGGCTGGCCACGGTGCCCCTCACCAACGGCCTCATCGCCCAGGTCTTCGGCTTGCGCTTCATGTCCATGCTGGCCGGCATCGTCTTCCTCGGCCACCAGCTGGGCAGCTTCCTCGGCGCCTGGCTGGGCGGCATGATCTTCGACAAGACCGGCTCCTACGACCTGGCCTGGCTGCTTTCCATCGGTCTTTCGGTGATCGCCGCCATCTTGTGCTGGCCCATCGACGAGCGGCCCGTGCAGCGGGCCGAGCCGAAGCCGGCGGGGGCCTGAGATGGCCCGCCACTGGCGCTGGTTTTTCTGGGGAGTGGGGGCTGCCCTGGCGGCCGCCCTGCTGGTGCTGATCTTTCTCGGTTACCAGGCGCCGGAACTGCTGCTGGACCTGGCCAACCTGCGCTACTGCGGCTGAGCCGGGGGCTCGGTTGGGTCGGCGGTCCCGGCCTCGGCCTCGTCGCTGAGGCCCAGTTCCGCCGCTTCCATTTCCGGCGGGATGGGGGCGCCGGCTTTCTTCATCACCGTATACACATGGACGTGCAGGAATTCGGCGATGTCCCGGTAGTCGTCGGGCAGGGCCGCGTCGTCCCAGCCGTTGGCGGAATGGCGGGCCAGATTGACGGCCAGCAGAACATTGCGCACCCGGGGGGCGCTGGCCTGTTCCTCGTCGGTGAGCTTGAGCATCAGTTCGGGCAGGTTCCAGGCCCGGCACAGGGCCTGCTGCATTTCGGCGAAGTGGGCACCGAGTACGGTTTCCTGGGCGGTGACGGAGCGCAGGGCGCGGTCCGACTTCTGCAGCGCCTTGATCTGCAGGGCCAGCTTGGGGGCGCAGCACCACAGCAGCAGTTCGGGCAGTTCGTGGAGCAGGGTGGCCACCACGATTTCTTCCATGTTCAGGTCGTGCCGCCACAGGGCCCAGTCGTAGGCGTACTGGGCGGCCCGCTGGGCGCGCCGGACCACGTTGATGAGGCCGAGTAGGGCCTGGGGCTGCTCCTTCAGGGTGTCTTCCACCATGGGCAGGTTTTCGAACTTCTTGAAGAAGGGTTCGATACCCAAAAGGACCACGGCCTGGTCGATGGTGGTGACGTCGTTGCGCAGGCGGGAGCCGCGCAGGGGCTGGATGTAGGCCAGCATGCGCACGGTCATCATGGGGTCCTGCAGGATGATGCTGGCGATCTCCCGGCCGCTGATGCTGTCCATGCGTTCCCGCGCCTCTTCCAGGCGCCGCACGGTGTGCCGCAAGACGGGCAGTTCCTGTTCGGAGAAGAACAGGACCCAGGAATCCAGGCTGGGAAGGGCGTGATCGAGCATGATGGGCCGTAGTTAAAAAATCGCTGTAATAAAAGCCTTCAACTGACTGATTTAACGGCATCAGTTCCGCCGACTTGAATACTAGCCGGGGCCTATGGGGCGGGCAAGGCATTTCTCTTGCCGGCGCCGGGCTGGGGCCGGCCCGGGCCTTGGTCTACAATGGCGGCCCGAACCGTTTCCGATTGCCTCCCCATGTCCCAGGCCGCTCCCGAAAAGAATCACCCCACCCGCCTCATCCACGGCTTCCATGCCGTCATCGCCAAGCTGCGCCACAATCCGGATGCGGTGAAGGAGGTGTACCTGGACCAGAGCCGCAAGGACGCCCGGGCCAAGGACCTGCTGCGCCACGCCGAAGCCCAGGGCATCCGCGTCATTCCCGCCGACGCCAAGCGCCTCGACGGCCTGGCCCCGGGCCAGCGCCATCAGGGCGTGGTGGCCAAGGTGGACGCCAACGAGCGCCAGGTGACCCTGGACGACGTGCTCGACACCCTGGAGGAGCCGCCCCTGCTGCTGATCCTGGACGGAGTCACCGATCCCCACAACCTGGGTGCCTGCCTGCGGGTGGCCGATGCAGTGGGCGCCCATGCGGTGATCGCTCCCAAGGACCGTTCCGTGGGCCTCACCAACACCGTGCTGAAAGTGGCCAGCGGCGCCGCCGAGACCGTGCCCTACATCACCGTCACCAACCTGGCCCGCACCCTGCGCGAACTGAAGGAGCGGGACATCTGGATCATCGGCACCGCCGACCAGGCCGACGGCGACCTGTACACCGCCGAGTGGCCCAAGGGCACCGCCTGGGTCCTGGGGGCCGAGGGCGAGGGCATGCGCCGCCTGACCCGGGAGACCTGCGACCAGCTGGTGCGCATTCCCATGTTCGGCAGCGTGGAGAGCCTCAACGTCTCCGTCGCCTCCGGCGTCTGCCTCTACGAAGCCCGCCGCCGCCTGCAGCCCTAAGCGCCCCGGGGCCCGCCGCCCCGGCTGGCATCCGTCTTGCAATAAGCCTTCGCAAAACCATATGCGGAGGCTTTTTCATGTTTGTGAGCGCCACGTCGCTCGCCTTTCCCCAGGCAGCCTATCAGGCCCAGGCACGGGCCGGCAGCGCCCCGGAAGCTGCGCCAAAACAGGTGCTTCCAGCCGTTGCGGCCAGTCTGACCGAAGCGGTGGACGGCCAGCAGGTCGATGCCGCGCGGCAGTGGCTGTCCGCCGAGGTGGCGGATTTTGCCGCCGAGGTCGGCAAGAAATTCCGCGAAGAGGGGCTTCGCACCTCGCCGGAACCCATGCTGGCCGTCGCTTCCGACGGGCATGTGACGGTGGTCAACAACACTCCGGACCGCCAGCAGATCGAGCGCCTGTTCGCCGCCAATGCCGAACTGACCCAGCGCTTCACCGCCATCGCCGCCACGGCCGAGACCGTGCAGGCTGCCGACGATCAGCAGGCCTTCGTCGACCAGTACCAGGCCCTGGCCGGCGACGCCAAGGCCCAGAAAGCCCTGGTCAGCCAGGAGGCGGCCCGCAGCGGCAACCTCCGTTTCCATCTCGTTCTCACTCCCCACGGCCCGGAATATTTTTTCCCCGGGGTCTTGCGCGCCTCGGCCTGAATGTGCCCTCCGCCGCCCCTGCCGCTTTTCGTGGCAGGGTAAGGCAATCCCAGTAACGGCGGGCCCTGGCGGCTACTGCCCCCAGCTCTCCCACAGGGTTATCCACAGGAAATGTGGATGACTTTCCCCGCTGCCGCGGAACATCTGCCGGCCTTTCGCTGTCCCTTCTCCCTTAAGCCCAGGTTTCATCCGCGCCCATGTCGGCGTCTGCCGCCGGTCGGGGCCCCGTGCCGGAAGCTGTTTCATTTGCTGATAGTCATTGACTATCTTAAATATGAAGACAATCAATTAGAGTAATTTCGCCGGGGTCTTTACTATTCACCCATCGCCTCACCCAACCCCAACTTTGTTTCATCAACTCAGGAGATAAAACGATGAGCACTTCCTTGATCAACACCGTCATCCAGCCCTTCAACGTCAATGCCTTCCACAACGGCAAGTTCATCACCGTTTCCGACACCGACCTGAAGGGCAAGTGGTCCGTCCTGATTTTCATGCCCGCCGCCTTCACCTTCAACTGCCCCACCGAAATCGAAGACGCTGCCGACAACTACGCCGAATTCCAGAAGGCCGGTGCCGAGGTGTACATCGTCACCACCGACACCCACTTCTCCCACAAGGTGTGGCACGAAACCTCCCCCGCCGTGGGCAAGGCCAAGTTCCCCCTGATCGGTGATCCCACCCACCAGCTGACCAACGCCTTCGGCGTGCATATCCCCGAAGAAGGCCTGGCCCTGCGCGGTACCTTCATCATCAACCCGGACGGCGTGATCAAAACCCTGGAAATCCATTCCAACGAAATCGCTCGCGACGTTTCCGAAACCCTGCGCAAGCTGAAGGCCGCCCAATACACCGCCGCCAACCCCGGCCAGGTGTGCCCCGCCAAGTGGAAGGAAGGCGCCAAGACCCTGGCTCCCTCCATCGACCTGGTCGGCAAGATCTAAGACCTTCTTCCTTCCGCAGCGCGGTGCCCGGCCAGCCGGGCCCGCCGCGGCGGATTGCAGCGCAAAGGTGCCCGCCGGGTGTGCTCCCGCACATCCATCCCCATGCGGGCGCCTTTCCATTGCATGCCGCACCGTTTTTCATCCGTTTCCGTACAGCATCGCTTCGACTTAGGGAGATAAGACCATGCTCGACAGCAGCATCAAGACCCAGCTCAAGGCTTACCTTGAAAAACTCGTCCAGCCCATCGAACTGGTGGCCTCCCTGGACGATTCCGCCACCGCCCAGGAAATGCGCAGCCTGCTGGCCGACATCGCCGAACTGTCCGACAAGGTGAGCCTGCGCGAAGACGGCCAGGCCGCCCGCCGTCCCTCCTTCGGCATCGCCCGGGCCGGCCAGAACCCCCGCATCCACTTCGCCGGCATCCCCATGGGCCACGAATTCACCTCCCTGGTGCTGGCCCTGCTGCAGAGCGGCGGTCACCCGCCCAAGGTGGAGGCCGAGGTGGTCGAGCAGATCAAGGGCCTGGACGGCAAGTTCAGCTTCGAGACCTTCATCTCCCTCTCCTGCCACAACTGCCCGGACGTGGTGCAGGCCCTCAACACCATGGCCGTGCTCAACCCCAATGTGGAAGCGGTGATGATCGACGGCGGCGTCTTCCAGCAGGAAGTGGAAGAGCGCCAGATCATGGGCGTGCCCGCCATCTACCTCAACGGCCAGGCCTTCGGCTCCGGCCGCATGGAACTGGGCGAAATCCTGGCCAAGGTGGATACGGGCGCCGCTGCCCGGAACGCAGCCAAGCTCTCCGACAAGGAAGTGTTCGACGTGCTGGTGGTGGGCGGTGGCCCGGCCGGCGCCGCCGCCGCCATCTACGCCGCCCGCAAGGGCATCCGCACCGGCGTGGTGGCCGAGCGCTTCGGCGGCCAGGTGCTGGACACCCTGGGCATCGAGAACTTCATTTCCGTCAAGGAAACCGAAGGCCCCAAGCTGGCCATGGCCCTGGAGCAGCACGTGCGCGAATACGAGGTGGACATCATGAACCTGCAGCGCGCCGCCGCCCTCAAGCCCGCCGCCAACGGCCTGCCCGCCGAGGTGACCCTGGCCAACGGCGCCGTGTTGAAGAGCAAGACCGTGATCCTCTCCACCGGCGCCCGCTGGCGTGAAATGAACGTGCCCGGCGAAGCCGAGTACCGCACCAAGGGCGTGGCCTATTGCCCCCACTGCGACGGCCCCCTGTTCAAGGGCAAGCGCGTCGCCGTGATCGGCGGCGGCAACTCCGGCGTCGAGGCAGCCATCGACCTGGCCGGCATCGTCGCCCATGTCACCCTGCTGGAATTCGGCAAGGAAATGCGGGCTGACGCCGTGCTGCAGAAGAAGCTCCTCAGCCTGCCCAACGTCACGGTGATTACCGAAGCCCAGACCACGGAAGTGACCGGCGACGGCCAGAAGGTGAACGGCCTCAAGTACAAGGACCGGGTTAGCGGCGAGGAAAAGACTGTCGCCCTGGAAGGCATCTTTGTGCAGATCGGCCTGCTGCCCAACACCGATTGGCTCAAGGGCGTCGTCGAACTCTCCGACCGGGGCGAGATCGTCATCAACGCCAAGGGCGAGACCTCCGCCGAAGGCGTCTTCGCCGCCGGCGACTGCACCACCGTGCCCTACAAGCAGATCATCATCGCCATGGGCGAGGGCGCCAAGGCCAGCCTTTCGGCCTTCGACCACCTGATCCGCAGCTCGGCCCCGGCCTGAGTTATTTCCTGTTTCTCCTGTAGCAAGCCAGCAAGAAGCCCGTCCCGGAGGTTCCGGGGCGGGTTTTTTGTTTTGGGGTTTTGCTGGTTTGTCGTGGGGGGGGCTTCGGGTGTGGTTTGTTGATTTTGCGGCTGTGTTCCGCGCCTGACGCGCGGGTTACTTATTCTTGTCTCGCCAAGAATAAGTAACCAACAAGAAGGCGACCCTCACCCCCGGCCCTGCGGGCTTCCCTGCGCTGCTCAGTCGGACGGGGCGGCTGCGGAACTCGGCCCTGCGGGCCTCAGATAGTCCTCGCCGAAAGCCCCCCGCCCGCCTTGCGCTGCTCGGCGGGGGTGGAAGGGGATGGGAAACCGGTGGCGTGGCGATGGTGATCGCACCGGTTGGGGCTGGGTGATTCAGTTGCTTGGGATATGCGATTTGCAACTTTTGGTTGCGGTGTGAGTGTGCTGGCGGTAACTTTGAGGCTGCCCGGTTTCACGGACTTTTAGTAGGGCCAGTAAACGGAAGGTTTACTGAATTCGTTGCGGCACAATCGATTCCGCTGTCCGGTGTTCCAGGATATTGGACAGTCCCGTTTTTATTGGACGTTTTTGTCGTCTATTACTAGTTGGGCATCTTGATCTTGCGCATTTTCCTTTCCCCATTTGTAGTTGTTCTCAGCCATGCAAATCGTTCTAGTTGATCCGGGGTCATCCCGAGAAGAGATCAACGAGCCAATTGGCATAGGCATGATTGCGGCAGCCGTTGAACAAGAACTCGGCACTAGAGCCCATGTATCTCAGTACTTTGAGCCGATAACCGGTTTGCCAACCTCAGACGAAATACGTCAGTCAGATGTAATTGGCATCTCCACTCCGTTAGGCAGTTTGAGAACAGTACGGGGATTGGTGGCAAAGTGGAAACTTATCCAGCCCGAGATAAAGCCAGTGCTCGTACTTGGGGGAGTTATAGCCACATTTGCCCCCGAGAGTCTTCTGTCTGAGTTTCCAGAGGCTATTGTGGTGATTGGTGAGGGTGAAGAAGCATTCACTCTATTAGTGAAGCTCATGCAAGAGGTGTCACGTGAGCACTGGCGCGAAGTGCTCGGCGAGGCATCGATTCCAAATCTGAAGTTCCGTACCACAAGAGGTGTCGTTAGTACTCGTCGTAAGAATGTCGACCTCTCCAAGTATCCCGCACCATCCCGCCCATTCTTAAAGCAGCTAGTCTCGCTTGGCGGAATAGTTAGGGCAGAGTCATCCCGGGGGTGTTCATATGGTCGGTGTACTTTTTGCGCTATCCAGCATAAGTACAACGACAAGATCGAATGGCGTGTTATTGACGTTCCGCGCATCGTTCAAGAACTATGCGAGCTGTCAGCAGCCGGCGTTCGACATCCCTACTTCACCGACGAAGACTTCATGGGCGCCGATCCTACTCGGGCGCTATCTCTGGCTAGAGCAATCGCAAACGAGAAGGACCGGGGAAATATCTCAGGTGACTTTTCTCTATACGTTGATATGCGCGTTGCGAGTATTCTTGCTGGAAAGACGGCCCATCATCCATCTGGGGTAACTGTATTGACGGCTCTTCAGGAAGCCGGCTTACGAGAAGTGTTTGTTGGTATTGAGTCTGGCGCGGGAGAACAAGCAAAACGATATCGTAAGCCAGCAACCACCGACCGAAACCTCCGGGCACTACAAATCTTGCGTCGCGCAGGTCTAAGCATGGACATTGGATTCATTTTCTTCGATCCTGAAATGACGCTACAGGAAGCCGCCACAAATCTGACATTTCTTCGGAGTAGCGGGCTTTGGTTTCATGATGCTCGTCTAACAAAGGAAGTACGCCTTGAGGCAGGCACCCCTCTTGTCGACGATTACCAACAGAAGAACCTGATTGCTGGCCCATTAGATGTGGATCAGCTTACCTTTCCCTATCGGTGGCGTTCTACCCAGGTTGAGTCGGTTCACGAGGTATTCCGGGCCTGGGAAGCTATTGAGCAAGAGTCCATTTACAGGCTTCAGGCGGCGACTCGAGGTGAGGTTCCTACCGGGACTCAACGACAAGAGCGACGCGAAGCATTGGGAACAATACGTGCTGTAGAACTTGACGCTTTGGAGATGCTAATCACGTTGACACAGCAGGGAGGCGACCCCCTAACAGTAGACCTCAGTAAGTTCTCACGCAGACGTGGCGACCTCGTTTGTATGGCGCTTGAGAAATTTCTTTGAGCAATGCCATTCACCGCTTATTGCCCAGATGCCCAACCCATCATTCCACCGGAGCTGCGCGAAAAGCCGCGCAGTCCGGTGAACTCAAACGTTGAACATCTGCTTTCCCCTGGCAATTACCGTTTGGGGTCGATAGCTGAATTCGGAGAGCGTTAATCTCGCCCTGTGCGGCGCCGAGCAACGGAGCTTGTGGCGGGAAAAGGGCGAGCACTGTTTGAGGGCCTTTAGGCCCGAGTTGCGCAGCCCCCGCAGGAAGCGAGTAGCGCAG